>OJRS01000017.1_pt1 | contig 209254 bp, 190 predicted proteins | sample 1599261 | NCBI WGS metagenome assembly OJRS01 (sample SAMN03922531, study PRJEB24848) | human gut metagenome | isolation source: stool sample | host: Homo sapiens | place: Germany | collected 2010-05 | reverse complement strand
CTCCGCCGTTTCATCGTTCGCCTCCCGCCTCGGCAAGTTCTTCGGCGGAAGGTAAGTCCCGCAGGCCGTGTCCATCCTCCCTCCGGCAAGTTCTTCGGCGGAAGATAAGCCCTGCCTGCCGCATCCATCCTCCCGCCTCGGCAAGTTCTTCGGCGGAAGATAAGTCCCGCAGGCCGTGTCCATCCTCTCTTCGGCAAGTTCTTCGGCGGAAGGTAAGCCCCGCATACCGCATCCATCCTCCCTCCGGCAAGCTCTTCGGCGGAAGGTAAATCCCGCAGGCCATATCCGGCATCTTTCAGACAATAACTTAGGCGGCAGACAGCGTCGTATTATTCATCTGAAAAAACGTGAGAAGCGTTTTGCATTTTACAACGTTGCCGCAAAATCTCAATTAAGTAAAAATTAACAGCCGATAAATAAAATTCAAAGTAGGGAGAATGTAAGATGAGTATTCAAAACGTTCGGGCGTATTTAAAAAAATTTAATGTTGAAAACCGGATTTTGGAATTTCCTGTTTCCAGTGCAACCGTAGAATTGGCGGCAGCGGCTTTAGGCTGCGAACCCTGCCGGATTGCCAAAACTTTGTCGTTTGACGTCAGCGGCGGAACGGTTTTGGTGGTTATGGCCGGAAACTGCAAAATTGACAACGCCAAATACAAACAGTTTTTTCATGTCAAAGCCAAAATGCTTTCGCCTGACGAAGCGTTAGCCAGAACAGGGCATGCCGTCGGCGGCGTTTGTCCTTTCGCCGTTCCTGAAAATGCAAAGGTTTATCTGGATGTATCGTTAAAACGTTTTCAGACGGTTTTTCCCGCTTGTGGCAGTTCCAACAGCGCCATTGAGGTTACGCCGGATGAATTGGAACGCTATGTCGGGCCGGCCGGGTGGATAGATGTCTGCAAGCAGGTGATATAACGTTTCAGATATCGCTTAATAGTTCGGTTACCATTTGATAATTCCCTCAAAATTATGGGATTTTCGCCATTTCATGAAATCATCAAAGTTGGTAATGCCGTCTTGGATAACCGCTTTGTAATATTCAATGCCGGCAATCTTGAAATTGTCCGGCGTTTCAAATTTAAGCCGGATGATGGTTTGCCGCATTTCTTCGCTCATTGCGGCCTTAATTTCCTCTGCCTGTTTTTCAAAATAGCCGTCGTATTTTGTACCCCGTTTAATCTGGATAATATCAATTTGCCACAATGTTCCGTTATTGTCATCAAACCATATATGCCACTCAAAACAGCACTCTTCGGTATCGGCAAGATTTACAAATTCAATGCGCCTGGCCTGCGGATTTTGGGCAATTTGCGCCATGACTGCAAAACTCTGCCTAATATCCAGTTCCGGCGTATAGGTATGGAAGTCTATATCCGGGTGCTTGCCGAGTGTTCCGATTTTAAGCGATCCGACAAGGTTAATTTCTGCGCCGATATTTTTCCATGCCGGAATAATGCCGCTTTTTCGGATAACAGCATGAGCATGGGTTTCGTTTTTTTGTGCCGCAGCGGCATAGTCTGTTGTGTTTTTCATTTTCTCCCTCCGTAAAATGCGTCATATTATTTTTATCAAGTTCAATTAAAAATTTCATTCCGCATGATTGTCTGCTCAAAAAAAGCCTCTCCAAACGGGGAGGCTTAACTTAATAAGTGAAAAACGACAATCTGTCGTCAATCATACGGCGTTCATCATCCGTACAATCATCGCAATAAAAAGCCTTTAGCATCTCCATCGCTTCATTGCTGTCTTTGGTTCGCGCTTCGATTCTGCTTAAAGGCGTAGTAATTTCACGCCGGTCGGTCTTAAAAATGTCATTCCAAGCCTCAGCCTGAACCGTAAAACTCTCCCCCATATAAATGTCTTTGCAAAACAGGGTATGTATATTCGGTTCATGCGTTACCCAGAGAATATGTTCCGCACCGGGATGATTAAGTCTGACGTCTTCAGCAAATTCTTCGGCAAACGGCCGCATAATCGCCGCATTATAGTCAGCCAGTTGCGGTCGCCGTTTGAACGTTTCTGCCTGCATAACCAGCTGGATGACTGCAGCGCTTTGCAAGGCCCGTATAACCGGAGAAACATAAATAGCTTCGACCGGGCCGAGCTCGTCTTTAAGCTTTTTTGCTTGTGAAAAAAGTTCATAAGCGCTCTGTGGCAGCAGATGGAGCCGTTTGTCATATTCGCCGTGGCGGTAAATTGTCAATTTCTTCATTTTTCAATAATTTATCAGTTATAAATAATTTTCATATCGCTAAATAAACATTAGCAGGATATCATGGCTGACAGCAGAGTCAAGAAAGCTTTTTATCCATATTAAAGATTTTTTTAACCCTTTTAAAATTATTTATTCTGTTATAAATAAACTCTGAAAGAAAGGAGCTGCCATGTCCGTAGAAATCTCCGAAAACAAGCCCCGGATTAAACATTTTTTGCTTTACGTCATTGCCTCTGTAGCCTCGCTGGGCGGGTTGCTGTCCGGATTTGATACTGGCGTTATTTCCGGCGCGCTTTTATACATCAACGAAACCTGGCCGCTTAGCACGCTGGCGCAGGGGTGGGTCGTCAGTTCTGCTTTGGTTGGCGCTGTTGCAGGGGCTGCCGTCAACGGAGTTTTGGCAGATGTTTACGGCCGCAAAAAGGTTATCGTCGCCACTGCGGCAGTTTTTGCCGTGGGGTCTGTCCTTTGTGGTCTGGCGCCGGGTATAGGCTGGCTTGTTGCCGGAAGAATAGTTCTGGGGCTGGCGATTGGTATGGTAAACTTTGTCATTCCGCTTTATTTGTCCGAACTGTCGCCGCAAAAAGTCCGTGGTATGCTGGTGTCGCTGTACCAGTTGGCGATTACCGCCGGAATTTTGTTTTCTTACCTGATTAACCGTATTTTTGCTCTGTCCGAATATAACTGGCGCTGGATGCTTGGTGCCGGACTGATACCGGCGGTTATTCTGTTGGTCGGCATCAGCTTTCTTGGCGATACGCCGCGTTGGCTTATCAGCCGCCGCCGTGAAAAGGAAGCAAAGGCTATTTTTCGCAAAATTGAACCGGAATGCGATGCTGAGGCGCAGGTCAGGGAGATAAAATCAACTTTGAAACAAAGCGGAAACAATCGGAAGAATATTTTTGAACGCTGGATGCTGCGTCCGATAATGGTCGGAGTTGCCATTATGTTTATTCAGATTTGCACCGGCATTAATACGATTATTTATTACGCGGCGACAATTTTCAAAGCGGCAGGCTTTACGGATAATATCGGTGCGTTGTATGCGTCCGTTGGTGTCGGTGTGGTAAATTTTGCCATGACATTCGTCGCCATTTTCTTTACCGACCGGCTGGGGCGCAAGCCGTTGCTGTATGCCGGCCTTTCGGGAATAACGCTGAGCCTGTTTGTTCTTTCGGTTTCGTTTTGGCTGGGCGGCACTTACGGATATGATACAAAATGGCTTTCTGTCGGAAGTATTGTAACGTTCATTGCCTGTTTTGCCTTTTCGCTTGGGCCGATTGCCTGGATACTGATTTCCGAGATTATGCCGTTGGCGGTTCGCGGTACGGCCATGAGTATCGCCACGATGTCAAACTTCGTATTTAATTTTATCGTTGCGCTTATTTTCCCGACGCTTCTGGCTTCAATTGGCGAGAGTGCAACGTTTGCCATATTCGGTATCGTCGGCATATTCAGCCTGTTTTATACCTGGCGCTATATTCCTGAAACCAAAGGGCGCTCACTGGAGCAGATTGAACGGAATTGGAAAGAGGGGCTGCCCGTATCCGCGTTCTGAATTGCCCGGAAACAGCCGTCCCGGTTCGCTGCATTCGTATCCGTTAATGTCTGGACAGCCAGTCTAATATGGCTTTGTGCCCGTCATCTTCAAAGAATAACGCGTTATGGCTTTGCCCGGCCAGAATTTTCAATTCGCGGTCTTTGCTTGGGCTCAGGCCATATAAAGCTTTGCCGTGGCTGGGCGGGATAAGCCTGTCTTCGGCACCGTGGACAATAAACAGCGGCTTCCTGAACATACTGACAAAACGGTAAGACGGCAGTTCGTTTTTCAATATTAAAGCTGCACCGGGCACCGGTTTTTCGCTGACGATTTTTTTCAGCGAATAAAACGGTGCCGCCAGAACCAGCCCCTGTGCCGGCCGCTGCGCTGCCACGGCCGCCGCAGCCGCCGCCCCCATGGAATAACCGAAGATGATGATGTCTGAATGGCCGAGTTGCCGGTGTAGAAAATCATAAGCCGCCACGCCGTCGCGATAAATGTTTTCTTGCGAAAACTCTCCCGGCGTTGATGCAAAGCCCCGATATTCCGGCATCATAACCGAATAGCCTTCCCGCAGGTAAGCCGCCATCTGCAATGAAAATGTCGCTATTTGTCCGGCATTGCCGTGAAAGAAAAGGATAGCCGGTTTGTCCGGGTTTCCTTTGGCGTACCAGCACATAATTTTTGTTCCGTCATCTGCCGTAAACGGCTTTTCCTGAAATCGGGGAATACCCGCCTGCTGCGGGGAAATGTATGAACTGTCCGGAAAAATGATAAAACAGTTTTGCAACAGATAGAGGAGAAAAATATATAAGGCACAGCCGCTGACGATTGCCGCCGCAACCTTTCCTGTTTTTTGCCGCATTTCTCCTCCTTTGTATCGTTTTATCATGAAACTTTGCCGTAAAACAGCCCGTCCGCTATACAAAATAAACACCGCTCATAAAAAAGTCAAAAGATAAAACCATAAGGGAGAGTAATTTTCAGGTCGATATTTTTGCCGGAAATCAGAAATAAGATTGACAAAAAAATCTGCGGAGAGTAAATTTTATACAGAAAACGATTATTATACCAATTAAAAACATAAAAATTATGCTGACTCAAGACCAAAAACAAAAATTCATTGCCTGCCTTGAACAGAAAATGAAAGTAAAATTGGTTTTCCAGTGGGAAGACTTTTTGTATTTCCAGTATATCGGCTGCAGCGAAACCGGCGGTGCGGCCGCTTATATTGCGGGTGCAAAAGATACGGCTCGGATTCCCATGGAAAAATTGCAGGTTCTGGTAGAATATCCGACGGTACCGGACAAACGAAAATTTGCATTTCACGGCAATCGCCTGGCGGCAGATATGTTGTCAAAACTGTATGGCGGATTTGTTTCTCTGGGCTGTATTGGATATTGCATAACGAGCGGAATATAAGCGGCCAAAAACCTTTTGGCTTTGCTAAAAACATATACAGTGTAGATTGTATAGAACCGCGCGTAATATGCGAACAGATAACGTACATGTTAAAAGGGATTGACTGTTCTTCAACAGTCCTTACCCTGTAAAAAAAAGCCTTCCTTCAGAGCATTTCCCGTAAGGGGCTCTGTTAAGGAAGGTTTTTTATATCGGCATAGAACGGAGTTATGCTTGTTCTATACGCCGATATAGTTTTTAAAATTGTTCAGGTTAGCCTGATAAGCCAAAACGTCGTCGTGGATGCCGTATTTTAAGTAATGCATTTTTAAGAGGTCTTTGTACTCTTTTTTAGCCAGCAGCATTTGCGCGTCTTTATCCAAAGGCCGGTTTGACAAGTACAGGGCAATTGCTTTTTTGTTCCCGTTTCGGATAAGTTCCTGTTGTTGCCAGTTCTCTAGACCCCGAATTTCAAAGTACCTTTTCAGTATTTCTTCATTGCCGACATTAACCAAGGCAAGTAGCGTTCTGGTTGAAAACTGAAACGCCTCAAAGGCAAGATTAAGCATTTCTTTGTTGCCGCTTTCAAGAAGAAGTTTTTCTGTCGAACAGGATAATCCTTTAGTGGAAGACGGTCTTATTTGGCAGTAAATGCGAAACATTTCCAAATCATTGAGCTTTATGATTTCTTCAATTGAAGTGCTATAAAGGTCGCAGCCTTTGCGCAACAGCCAGTCAAATATGTATCTGTTACGCAAGGGGATAAACTTCTTCCAAAAGTTTTCCGTAAAATAGGTATAAGAGTGGGCATAGTCATTTTTGCGAAACTCTATATATTCCATTAAAACATTGGTCTCTTCGGCTGTGGCAGCTTTAATCAGGACATCATCGCAAACCCCGTACTGCTTGATATAATCAAGCAGCAGCTGTATGTTCAGCTTTCCCGTCAGGCAGTTGTCTCCCAGCAGAAGCTCGGATTCTTTAGTCAGGCCGTGATCCATAAGATAACCCTTAAGCCCGTGTTCGGAACAGCATTCCAGATTAACCGCCATACAAAGGTACTCTTCCGGAAAATATCTGCCGAACCAGTAACTTAGGCGAAAAGCCCATTTTGCCTTTTTTAACAGCTTAGCTTTCTCAGTGCTAACATTTTGTTGTACCATAATGATATAATTTAAATAGTTTGACATAAGTTTATAAAAACAAAAATTACTATAATAGATTTTGTATATTTGTCAATAAGAAAGGCTCCTTTCCAGAAGAAAGGAGCCTTTGGTTAAAACATCGGAGATAACGGCTAAAGCCCAAGATCCCTCAGTACATCATAATCGCTGAAGCCATACAGCTTGTCATAATACACAATCAGGTCAAGATCAAGCAGGGACAAAAGGGCGTATTCCCCCGACGGACTGAGCTGATGCCGGGAGATATATTCCCTTATCAGTTTTTTGTCGCCGCGGAGAATAAATGCATGGCAGGCTTCTCCCTCCAGAGTATTTTCCTCAAAATAAAGGCTCACAAGTTCGGGTGAACCGTATGCCGCCAGACTTTTTTCGTCCTGTTCATCAAAATCTCCATTTCTGACAAAAAATTCGCCGGCTTTTTTTAAACCGCGTCGGAAAAGGATTTCGCTGCACAAAACTTCATCGTTGTCCGCGCCGTCATACAAATAAAACGGAGCGTTGTCAGAGAGTAATCGGAAATATTCCAAAATCATTTCTTCGTCAGCTTCAGCCAGAAAAACCCGGATGGCAGCCTCGTCAAAACGATAGTCCTCTTTCCAGAACGAATGCATGATATCTGCATCTTTACGCCGAATAAGAGCAATTTGCGCCAAACGGTCGGGAACATTGCTTTTCATGTATGTCAGCAGAATTTCTGCCGGAGCATGCATAAACAGCATCGCCTCGCTGAAGGCGCACGGCTTATGTTCGTTGAGATAAGCCTTAATCCGTTTCAAATCGCCGGATTGGAACAGTTTTGTTTCCGTTTGGTAGCCGAGCTGTGCATCTGAATTCAGCAGCTTTTGTGCCAGTTCGGAGGAATCATGTTCCCACAGCCACTCCATCGTTTCCGTTTCGACCTCAATACCGTCGACAAAATAAGTATCAATCAGTTCGGCGTCGTTTTCTTCCAACAGGCGGATTTCATATTTTCCCGGAACGTCGTGCTCGCTCAGGAACTCCTTAAGCAAAGCTGCATTTTCCGGTGCAAACAAGCGGTCGTAGACTGCCGTATTGTTTTCGTCGTCAAAACATCCGTTGCGGATAAAAGCAGCAAACTGTTCATTGGTTCCTTTTTCTGCCAGGTATTTTTCTCCGTCGGAGGAAAAATGATGCTTTCTGAGAAAAGCCTTAATAAAACGCGCATCTTTTCTGTCGATAAGCGCTTTTTCGTCGGTCTGCTCTAAATGTGTATACGAATAAACGTCAATCGTTGCTTCAAACACATCATACGTTTTTTTACGGATAATTTCACTTATGATTTTATCGGATATACCGTTTCTGTACCCAAATGCCCGATAAGCGAGCGGATTATCATAAGTGAGAAGCAGCTCCTTATTCGCTTCATAAACGCTGTACCTGCCCAGATAGGCAATTGTAAAGTTTTCGTCATGCAGCTTAAGGATTGCAGCTTCGGTCTTTTCGGTAATTGTGAGATTGTCCAGATATTCGGGAAGCAGCTGGGCGCCGTTTTTTTGCAGCAACGCCAGGGTAGCCTCTTCCGACAGCACAAATCCGTTTTTCAATAGTTGCAGAATGCCGAATTTCTTGATATAAGCCGTTTCACACTCCGGAGACAAACGATTGTATTGGTTATATCTCAGCCAGAGCGGAAAAGCTTCCGATTTCGGTGTCTTTATCAGCAGCAGGACAGCCTCGTCGCATAGCCTGTGTTCACAATTCAGATAACGGACGAAATCGGTTTTGCTGCACCCCTTGAATAAGACCATATTCAGATGATGCGCGGCCGGAATCTGATACGAATTCTTCAGCCTGAATTTTAAAACTTCGATTTTTGTCATCAAAGCCGAAGGTTTTTGTACTTCTTTCTTCATAATGATAAAAATTAATGATTAGACATAAAATTATTTTTAGTGCCGTCAGCATAGTTGAAAAATATTTTTTGTCAATAAAATTATGAAAGAAGTAATGCAGGAAATCAAAGAAAAAAAGCCTTCTCAATTGAGAAAGGCTTTGTTTGAAAATTGACAGAATTGTCAGCGGGATAAATAATAATCTAATCTGTAGTTGTTTCTGTAATCGCCGTTTTGCAGGCAGCAGTCCAACAAATCCGGGTTGAGCAGGACAGCCAGATTTCGCACGGCTTCATCGTTGCTCAGAGAATGTTCGGACAGATAAAGGCCAATCAAATTTCCGTCACCGCGAAGAATCAGGGCTTTTTCGGCATTGTCGCCAAGACTGTTTTCACCGCTGCAGTAAGTTTCAAGAAACTTCTGCACCGTACGACTTTCGGCATATCGAATTAAGAAAGTTTCCGTCTGGCGGGAAAATGTTCCGTGCTGCAGAAGAAAATCGTCCAAGTCACTGTCATGCCGTCTGAACAATATTTTGTATGCCTTGTCCTCCATATTGCCGTCGGCAAAACAGAAAACCAGCGTATTGTCTTCCAGATGGTTGTTCAGATAATCCAGAACAGCCATTTTGTCGGCTTTGCGCAAAAAGTCCGACAGGAAGTCTTCATCAAAGTCATAATCGCATTTCTTCAGATATATTTCCCAGAATTCCCTTTCGTTATGAAAGAGCAATGCACTGAGAACCATGTCGTCGAAATCCTCAATATCCTGTACGATGTTCAGCGCTTCGGCAAAAGCGGAAGACTTTATCCGATACCCCAGAGCAAAGGGACTCAAGGCGTGATGTGGCAGATAACATTCCAGCAGTTCATTGTCTTTCTGGTCAATCAGCATGCATTCTTCCTGCCATTGCAGCTGATGGGACTTTAGATAGTCTGTCAGCCTGCCGCGGTCGTTTTGTGCCAGCAGAATGGCAAAGCCGAAATTCTGTAAAGTTCCGTGTTTCAGGTAGCAGTCCAACAGTTCTTTGTTTTCCGTCAAGAGCAGTTTGACTTCCAGATATGAGGGCAGGGAAAAACGGCGCAAAGTATCTTTCAGTAGTTCTTTCCGCGCCTTTGCTGCAAACAGGCTGTGCCACACTTTATCGGGTAACGGGACATTCCTCTCTGCTCTGGTTTCAATAAAGGCCTGCAATAATCCGTCATCATTTTCTTTAAGCAGGAGCTTCAGCATTTCCGTATCGAAAAAGTCATCGAAACACTTGTCCAGTACCTTTATGATTTGAGGATTCTTCCGTTTCAGCAGAAATTTGAATTCCTTGGCCGTCGGGCAGGTCAGTCGGTGCTCAAGATAAAAGATGACCAAGTCGTCCGATGCGCTGCGGCACAATTCCGTATAGGCGTCATCGTCCAATTCTTTATCCGTCGCATAGATTCTGACATAATCCTCTTTGCCGTTAATTATCAGAAATTCCTGTGTTTCCGCGCAAAGCTGCTGCGTTGCGGCATAAATCTTTAAAAAATCCGTATCGCCGGTTTCAAAAAGCGTTTCTTCGGCAATGTAATGCAGGCCATGCTTTCTGATATATTCGCCGATGAGAGCCGTATCTCTGCCCTTGACAAGGATAAGCTCTGATTGTTCGGACAACATTCTGCCGGTTCGGACCAGCGGCACAATTCCGTATTTCTTCACAAATTCCGCTTCATTGTCGTCGCTGATGTCAAATGAAGTTTTTTCCAAAAAGAAAAACAGCATAGTGTTGTCTGCTGCATCAATCAGCATTCCGACAGCTTCGTCAGACAGCGGATACTGCGCGACATAACGGCCGAACTGTTTACGGCTGCAGCCCTTGCCCTGAATCAGGTTGCAATGGTGCTGTTCTTCGATTTCCGCATCGCAGAGGCGGAATGTAGCCATGGCGCACCAGGTATTGAAACGCGAGGGCTTTTTTGTTTTGAATTGTTCCATAATGATAAAAATTAATGATTAGACATAATTCATTTTAAGCCTGCCTACGCTAACACGATTATAATTTTTGTCAACAAAAAAGCCTGTTTCCGAAAAGGAAACAGGCTCATTGCCGGAAACGGTTTTAATTGCGTTAGTTAAAATATACCCAGCCGTATCCGTTTGTTAAAAAACGGATACAATAAGGTTTTCGGCGTCTGGCCCGAGCGGATGTTTGGCAATATAAACGTCCAGCATTGCGCGGTCTCCGCGTTTAACCAGTTCAACCTCCGCATCTTCAAACAGGTCATATTTGTCCAGATAAAACCGGACGGCAGCGCCAGTCCGGGCAAAATCTGACTGCATGAGTTTACATTCCGCTTTGGAATATAATTCGTTTTGTTCAAAATAGCGTATCAGCAATTCGCAGTCGCCGCGTTCGACCAAAGCTTCCTCAGCCTCGTCTGCCAGGGCATAGGAAGCGATATAGGTTTCCAGCGCCCGCTTTGACCCCAGTTTTGCGAACAGTATAAGCGCCTCTGTCGGAATTTCGAACAATTCGGCGTAAGCTCCAATCAACTCAAGGTCGCCGCGGTTTAACAAAGCTGTAACCGATTGGGTCTTGAGCTTTCGGCTATTTACCGTGATATACCTGAAAACCTGTTCTTTACAGCCGTTTTCCAAAAAGTGGAATTCGGCATCGTCAGTCAGATGCTCTCCTTCTGCCAGCAGCCGGTCAACATAGAAATGCCGAACCTCGGCATCGCCCCGCTTCATTAAAACCGTGGCTGCAAGTTTTTTTAAGCCATGCTTTTCGCAATAGAGTCTGGCTGCTTCGGTTAAACCGGATTCCATAAGCCTTGCAGCATTAATGCTGCATAGTTGATGCGAAGAAATATAAGAACATAGTGCATTGCAGTCGCCGTCAGAAATTAATTTTGCCTCCAGCGTATACGGCAGTCCGTATTTTTCCAGATAAAAAGACTTAAGGTCTTTATCCTGCCCGGAAAATATAATCTCAGCAGCTGCATTGATAAGCCCGTCTTCCAAATCGTTGCTTTCAAGGTACAATCTGATAAGAACTCCGTTTCTGCTTTTGACCAGAGCTATTTCGGCATTATAGCCTAAAATGCGGCCGGAAAGATAAGCGCGAATGGCTTCAAAGCATCCGCTTTCCATCAGCAGTGTTTCATACGGTTCCGGAAAACAATACGGTTCCGCGTCGTCTTTCTCTTCTCCGTGAGCTCTGTTGGCTGTTTTAGCCTCTGTTTCTTTGTTCAGTTTGTCAACAGCCAAAAGCAGAAATTCCGGATTGTTCAGATTGAAAAGCGCTTCAAGTTCCTGAGAGCATTCCATCAGTCTTTTGCTCAATACCTCTTTGCAAAGTTTAGCATCGCCTTTTCTAAAGGCATAAACCGCCGCACTTTCGGAGAGGTGCTGACAAGTCGTAATATATGCCTCCTTAGCCTTGTCCAGAGAACTTTCCATAAGCTTATGGGAAAGCGAACGGTCAAAACTTGTCGGCTGGGCTTCTTCAAAATAGGCAATCAGCAAATCTTCCCGTTTCTGCTCAATAATATATTGCAAAACGAGATAGGGTAAGGCTTTGTTTTTTCTCACAACCGGAAGAAAAAACTTTTTTGACTGCTCAATGAGAAGACTATAGTGGGACAGATATATACGAGAAACTGACAGCATAGCCAGAATCTGTTCGTCAGAGCCTTTGGCTGCAATAGCATCATTAAAAGAACTCAGAGAACAGCCTTGCTGAATATGTACGTCAAATTTCTTTTTGTTTTTATCCGTAAGCAGAATTTCAAAGGCGGCAGCTTCAAATCGATTGAGGTTGCGGTAAACTTTGCTGAATTCCTTAACGGACAATGCATTAAGAAAAGCCCGTTGGCATTCCGGCGGCGGAAAATTTTCTAACGTTCCTTGCTGCTGAAGTTCCCGAAGCATCAAAAGCTTCTTAAAATAAGATAACTTGCATCTTTTTTTGTTTTTATCCATAACAATAAAATTTAATAGTGAAACATAAAATTAATTTTAGAATATCCTTTTTATGGCAAAAGCATATTTTTGTCAAGAGTGGATTGTATCGGTAAAATCAGGGAGATATTATAAAGCAATCGGTGCCGTGCCGGTAATTTATCCGTAAACTACGGTGTTAATGTATAACAGACATGACTGCTAAAGTAGGAAATATATTTCTGAGAGCAAAAAATATTTTCAGGGGAAGAAAACTGGGTAAAATATTATTTTTTCATTTTTTTGTATTGACAAAAGCAAATATATTCCCATATAATGCAACATAAATTATTTTGTAAAACTATGTAGAGAAAGAATATGGTTAAGTTAAGTGATAATAATGCCTATAAAAGGGGGCAGGAACTTTTGGATTCAGGGATGTGCAGGGAGGCAATAGCTCAGTTTGATGAGTTTTTGGCCCAGCAGCCCGATTCATGGAAAGCTATAAATTCCAAAGGGTTTGCTTTTCAGAAGATGAGCAAATATACGGAAGCTGTCGAATGTTTTGATAAAGCTTTGGCAATTAACCCGAAATCGGTTGAGGTGCTGAATAATAAAGGTGTTACGCTTAGCATGCGCGGACTGTACAAAGAGGCGATTGCCTGCTTTGAACAGGCTTTTGCGAATGACCCGACTTCTCTTGAGGCTTTGAACGGCAAGGCGATTGCTTTGCAGCATATGTTTTTGTTCAAAGAAGCTCTTGATGTTTTACAACAGGCCTATCAGGTTGACCCCAAACACCCCCAGACATTGCTGAGTATTGCCGTTACGTTGCAAAAACTGAAGCAGTATGAACGGGCAATCGGGTATTTTAAAAAGGTTCTGGCTCTTGATAAATCCAATGTTAAAGCCTGGAATGGTATCGGCGTTACCTATCAGCTGATGGGGGATAACGATTCGGCCTTGAAGTGCTTTACCAAAATCCTGAATATTGACAGTACTGAAATTCAGGCGTGGATAAGCATTGGTTTCGTATATCAGAAAATGTTTAAGTTCAAAGATGCTCTGAAATGCTACAATAAAGCCAAGAATTTGGTCGACGGGCGTTATCATCATAAGCTTTATGACGGTTTGGCTTCCTGTCTGACAAAGCTTTCCGAATTTGACCAGGCGATAGAAATTTACAAACACATCTTCCAGCGGGAAGAAGGCAAGAAAAAATGGGACGCTCAACGGTCTATAAAATTTGTAAACAAGCTGAAACGCAAAAAGGCTATCGGCATGTTGCCGGATGTGATTCCGCAGGAAAACGCCCCGGCTGGTAATGCGTCGTCTGCTCCTGCTTCGGAAGAGGCTTAACCGTAGTTTCTTGCCGGATGCCGGCAGAAACTTTGGCAGGCAATACATTCGGCAGGAAATACAATAGCCCGAATGCGGTATATTGCCGGCGAACAGTCGGAAATGTTGTTTCAAACCGTACTCTTGTTTCTTCAAAATAACCGTTGCGTACGAAAGGTGGAGAGGAAATGTCTGAACCGGCAGGAAAAACGGCGCTGAAGCCTGTATATGGCTGGCTGCCCTTAGTCTATTTTGTAATTCAGGTTATTGTCGGCGTATGGCTTGCTTTCTGGCTTCTTTATAATCATCAGCCGCAGACCGGCGACGATATTGAACATCTGCATTCCGCCTGGCTGGTGCATGAAGGAAAAATTCCCTATATTGATTTTTTTCAGCATCACAATCCGCTGTTATGGTATTTGTTTTCGCCTTTAGCCGGATACTTTGCCTATGATTTGGTTCTGTTCGATGTCGTCCGTATAATATCGACCGTCGTTATGTTTGCGAGCCTGTATGTTGCGGCATTGATAGTAAAACGTTTTATGGTAGGAAACTGGTACGCCGGGGTGCTATGTATCGCATCTGTATTTCCGTCATACGTCATTTTCAGCGGGCAGGATTTCCGTCCCGACAACTACATGGTCCTGATGTTTATGTTGGGGCTGTATTGGTTTTTTGCCTATTTGGAACGTCGGCAGCTTAGGGATTTGGTGCTGTCCTTTATGGCGATGTTTACCGCTTTCCTGTTTATGCAGAAAGTCATTTTTCTACTGGCCTTTTTTGCTGCGGTGGTTTTTTATCAGTTGTATGTCGGCAGAATTTCTGTTCGGGATTTTTTGAAAGTACTGATTCTGCCGTGCATCGGCGGGATAGTGTTTCTGGCATGGCTTCTTGCGCACGATATGGTCGGGCGCTATTGGCTGGCCAATTACATTTTTAATTTGCATATCCCCGATGTTTACGGCGGGTTGGTCGAGAAAACCAAGCCGGAATTTTATGTTGTCAGTGCCTTGGCTTTATGCGGTTGCATTTACTCATTGTATCGGGGAAACATATACGCGCGGATAATTTGTCTGCTGTGGGTTTTCGAAGCTTTGCAACGCTTTTTCTATTTTTCGCTGGACAGGCACTACTATTATCAGCTGCAAATATTCAACGGGATGCTTGCCGGTACATTTGCGTGGGAAATAATAAAAAAATGGCGGATTGCAGCGTATGTTTTTGCAGTATTGTCGCTGTCCGGCTGTTTGGTCTTTAGAAACTATTGTCTGGAAAACAGGCTGAAACCGTATTACCACCGTTATGTAACGCCAAAATATGTGCTTGAACAGACTAACCGCTGCGACGTTGTTATCAATGGCTACGGGTTGACTTACGGTATTTTTTCCAAAGATGTAACGTATTATTGGAATTTAAACGGACAGTTGGATGTTATCGGCAGTAAAATCGGGCTGGCACCGCTGCCGGATTTAAATGGCGCCGTACAGAAATATCTGCCGCGCATTATTTATACCGGGCCGTATTGGAATGAACGCCTCCGCAAAAAGCATATAGACGTTCCGGTTCACTGGATAGACAAGAAATTGCGGGATAAATATTACAATCAGTCGGCCTTTGTCGATATTTTTATCTTAAAGCCGGAATATCAGGCACAGCGCCGCTGCCGTTATAACGCGGAAACCGGAAGCTGGGATTATTACTACAAAGAGAATTATAATAAAGAGGAGACAGTCGGCAGATGACTTGGGGGCTGAAAAAGACAGCGGCGCTTATTATCGGAATTTATCTGCTTTTTTGTGCCGGTTTGCTGTACTGGGTTGTCATATACAGCGGATCGGGTGACGGCGATACATTGGAGCACGTACATTCCTCATGGTTGGTTTGGTCGGGTAAAATTCCGTATAAGGATTTTTTCCAGCACCACAATCCTCTTTTATGGTATGTCGGTGCGCCGCTGGTCGGTTTCTACGAATATAGTCTGCGTGCGGTTGATGCCGTCAATATGCTGACGGTAACGGCTTTTTTGCTGATGCTGTTTTATATTTACCGCCTGCACCGGGATTTCCTGTCCGGTCGTTTTGGCGGGCTGGTAGCCGCGGCTTTTTGTGCCTTGCCGCAGGAAAGTTTATATAATAAGGATTTTAAGCCTGATAATTTTATGGCACTGGCATTGGTTGCCGGAATTTACTATCTTTTCCGTTATCTGAAGTCTCGTAACGTCAGTGCGCTTGTTCTGTCCTTTTTGCTGTTTTTCGCCGCCTTTATGTTTACGCAGAAAGCCGCATTGATTTTAATAGGCATGGGGGCGGTTATTTTATGGCTGTTGTACACGGGGCGTGCTGTCTGGAAAGACTGTCTGGTTGCGGCGGCATTGCCTGTGCTTTTATATGCAGCTTTTCTTGCATTTTTGTACTATGAAGATGTTTTGGCAATGTATTTCAAAGCCAATTTTGAGCTGAATTCGCATATACCCGATGTCTTTTATACTAGGCGTTTTATTCATCCGAGCTTTGAGATGACTGTTCCGCTCCTGTTGGCATTTTACGCTCTGGCACGCTGCGTTTGGAGCGGAAACCTGTATGTAAAAATCATCGGTGCGGTTTTCGCGTTTGAATACATCATTCGTTTTTATTATTTCACGCCCTTTGTTTATTATTTTGCCTTTCTTCATGCCGTAGCGTCAACGATGGCCGGCGTGGCTGCTTCGGAAATGATAAGGAAAAGGCAGTGGCTGGCGTTGGTGTTTGCAGGTTATTTTGTCATACTCGGGGGAATTTATGCCGATATATACAGTCGGCGGATAACCGTGGGCGACGATTACAAATATGGTGCGTCGGGATTTGTCCTGCGGTTGGTAAATCCCTGCGATTATGTCGTAAACGGATATCGCATCGGCTACAATCTGTTTAATAAAGATATTGATTTTATCTGGAATCTGAAAGGGCAGATAGATGTTATCGCCGCCACCATAGGCATCCGCCCGACGGCGGATTTGGAAAGCCTTATCCGTAAATACCGCCCGAAAATTATTTACGGCAAAAATTACTATGACACATACCGCGAATACCGCGGCGATATAGGAAAGTATCCGATACACTGGATAAGTTCGCACCTGCTGAACGAAATGTACATTCCGCTGAATCGCGACGATTTGTATATCCTGAAACCAGAATATCAAAGCTACCGATGCCGCTATAATCCGCGGACGAAAAGCTATGAATATCAGGATTGGAATTAGCAAAAAGTTTACTAATCGTTTTGTATATTATCAGCATAAAGAACTAACCTCTGCAAAAAGGAGACGAACCATGCGGGTAATTATAAAACCGGATTATGAACAAGTAACCGATTGGGCGGCAACCTACATTGCATACAGGATAAACCGTGCCCGTCCTACGCCGGCCAAACCTTTTGTTTTGGGGTTGCCGATGGGGGACACTCCAAAGGGAATGTATAAAAAGCTGGTAGAATTAAACCGTGCCGGAAAATTGTCATTTGCCAATGTGGTTATTTTTTGCATGAATGAATTTATCGGGCTTGAGAAAAATGCGCCTCAGAGTTGTCAGAGCTATATGGACGAATATCTTCTGAAGCACGTAGATACCAAAGCCGCCAATATTTATATTCTTGACGGCAGAACCAAAAACTATGAAAAAGAGTGCTCCAATTTTGAACTGGCAATCCGTCAGAAAGGCGGCATAGACTTGTTTGTCGGCGGGGTTGGTGCCGATGGCCATATTGCTTTTAATGAACCGTTTTCTTCTCTCGATTCCCATACGCGCGTCAAAACCCTGACAACCGAAACGATGAAAATTAAAGCCAAATTGTTTGGGGGAGATATCAGCAAGGTGCCGCATACGGTTTTGACGGTTGGAACAGGTACGATTATGGATGCCCGTGAAGTTATGCTGCTGGCGACCGGTGCCGCCAAAGCCGAAGCGACCAGAGCGGCGATAGAAGGCAGCGTCAATCACCGCTGGGCTGTCAGCGCTCTGCAGATGCACCGCCATGGGATTTATGTCTGCGATGAGGATGCTGCCTCCAAGCTGGAGCAGGAAACAGTTTCTTATCTAAAAGATATTGAACGCAATGCTTACTGAAAACTCATCCCGCTCTCACATGTCTAATCCTCACTCGCCTCATTCTTCCGCCTCCGGCCGGACAGAACAAGAGCAGTTGCTGCGTGTTGAAGCTCTGCAGCTGCTGCGGCAGGAAGCGGACGAGCCGTATCGTATCTTTTCAGGGAAACTTCTGCCTCCGGAAACGCCGCTGCTCGGCGTCCGTATTCCGCGCTTGCGTCAATTGGCCAAATCATGGATCAAGGAGGGAAAAGCCGGAGAATATCTGGCGCTTTCCCGTTCGAGTCTGTTTTATCATGAAGAGTTTATGTTTTACGCCCTCTTAACAGCCGGGATAAAAATCCCCGAACCCGACAAAATCGCTATGATTAAAAATTTTGTTCCCTGCATAAATAATTGGGCTGTATGCGATATTTTCTGCGGGGACCTAAAGGAAGTCGGTAAAAATCCCGCTCCGTTTTATCAGGAGTTCAAAACATATCTGCATAGTGCACGAGAATATGAGATACGCTTCTTTTATGTTTTGGCGCTGATGTATTTCCTCACCCCCGAATATTTGCCGGAGCTGCTGTCCGCTGTCTCTTCGCAGGTATTTGTCGGGTTTTATGATAAAATGGCGGCAGCATGGTTTCTTTCCGTAGCTTATGTAAAATTTCCTCACGAAGTTGAAGATTTTTTACAAACAGCAGTACCGGATAAATTTGTTTTCCGTAAAAGTATAAGCAAAATATGCGATTCGTACCGAGTTGGCAAAGAAGATAAAAAGCGGCTTCGCGCCATGGCTGCAAAACGCCTGAAATTTTTCCCGTAATCAGAAACAACTCCCGGCGTTTGCAATTTCTGCGTTTGCAACCTCGGCATTTGATAATATAGACATGGTTAGCGGTGTCGGACTATGCCTCATAAATAGGAAAAGCCGCAGTCAAAGCCGCAATGCGTTTTTTAACGCCGGACATAATTTCCGTTTCTTTGTCCGTATGCAGGGCATCGACAATATCGGCGATGGCATTGCCGATAAGTTCAAATTCCGCTTCCTTAAATCCCCGCGTCGTTCCGGCCGGCGTGCCGAGCCTGATGCCGGACGTAACCGTTGGCGGCAGCGGGTCAAACGGAATGGCATTTTTGTTGGCCGTAATGTTAACACGTTCCAGCGCTTCGGTTAATTCTTTGCCGTTAATTCCTTTAGGCGTCAGGTCGGCCAAAAGCAAATGCGTGTCTGTTCCTCCCGTAACCAGTTTTAACCCGCGCTTAAGCAGGGTATCACCCAAAACTTTTGCATTTTTTATAACCTGTGCAGAGTAAAGCTTAAAGTCTTCGCTCATTGCCTCTTTAAAGCAAACGGCTTTTGCTGCAATAATATGTTCCAAAGGGCCGCCCTGCATACCTGGAAAAATTGCAGAATTGATTCTTTTTGCAATATCGGTATTGTTGGTCAGAATGGCGCCGCCGCGGGGACCTCGCAGCGTCTTGTGAGTCGTTGTGGTAACGACATCGGCATAAGTCAGCGGATTGGGATAGAGCCCGCTTGCCGCCAGTCCGGCAAAATGCGCCATGTCAACCATCAGCATTGCTCCGCATTCATGGGCAATGGCTCTGAATTTGACAAAGTCAATCTGCCGCGGATATGAAGAACATCCGGCAATGATAAGCTTTGGTTTGTGGTGGACGGCCAGGCTTTTGACCTGCTCGTAATCAATTAATCCGGATTCTCGTTCAACGCCGTATTGTATGGCATTAAACCATTTTCCCGAAAAAGAAACTTTAGCGCCGTGAGTAAGATGTCCGCCGGCATCAAGGCTCATGCCCAACACCGTGTCGCCGGGTTTAAGCAGAGCGCCGAAAACAGCCATATTTGCCTGTGAACCCGAATGGGGCTGGACATTGGCATACTGTGCGCCGAACAACTGCTTTAACCGGTCAATGGCAAGCTGTTCAATTTCATCAACATATTCGCAGCCGCCGTAATAACGCCGCCCCGGGTACCCTTCTGCATATTTATTGGTCAGGACGGAACCCTGCGCTTCAAGAACTGCCTTGGATACGATATTTTCCGACGCGATTAGTTCAACATTGTCCTGTTGGCGTTTCAGTTCTTTATTGATAGCATTAAAAATTTCGCTGTCAAAATTTTTCAAAGTTTCTTTGTACATTCTGTCTCCGTAATAAATCACAGTTTATGCGCTTCATTGTCGCATCATTCCGCTAAGCGATATGCATAATTATGCCTCGGATGCATACATCGGCTGTCCTGCCGTTATAAGTCTAACATATCAAGCCTTTTCTGATGACGTCCGCCTTCAAATTCCGTATTCAAAAAAATCTCAATCCGTTTACGGACATCTTCCGGGGTCATCGTCCTGCCGCCAAAGACAATGACGTTGGCGTTATTATGTTTCTTTGCCATCTCGGCAACCTCGTCGGAATAAAGCAAAGCCGCTCTGATGCCTTTGTGCCTGTTGGCCCGGATGGAAATGCCGATTCCCGTACCACAGACCAAAATGCCTAAATCGGCTTTTTGAGCCAGGATATTGGCAGCCATTTTGTCTGCATAGGCCGGATAGTCGACAGACGAGCAGTCATAAGTTCCCAAATCCAAAACCTCATATCCTTTTTCGGCAATAAAGTCGTTGATGATATTTTTCATTTCCAGCCCGGCATGGTCTGAAGCCGTTGCGATTTTCATAATGCGCCTCCCTTTCTGTTTCTCAGCACTATTAGCAAAACTTTGTATTAAATATAAGGAAAATGTCAGATATGCACAAGATAAAAAATTTTTCACATTTTAAAAAAAAATATGTTGACGTTCAAAATTTTTTATGTATATATACAAATCACCACGGTGACGTTGGTACTTTGAGTTGGCCGGTTGGCAGAGTGGCTCATGCAGAGGACTGCAAATCCTTGTACATCGGTTCAATTCCGGTACCGGCCTCCAGTAAGTATTATTCCGACTTAGCTCAGTGGTAGAGCAATCGGCTGTTAACCGATTGGTCGCTGGTTCGAGCCCAGCAGTCGGAGCCATTAAAAACCGTTTTCTGATAAGGAAAACGGTTTTTCTTTTATAAGAAGTTTTGTTTTTACAGGAATATGAAGCAGGGACAAGAAATGAAAATCCGCAGTATAATATTTTTATTGATATTTTGTGTTCCGTTGTTAACGGCAGCGGTACCGGATATTGTCGAAAAACAATCCGGAAATATCCCGGCAGCTGTGGAAAAAATTGCCGATGGCGCCGGAGCTGATGTCGGCGTGGCCTATGCTTCATCAGAGAAATACCGGCAAAACGGCAGCCGTCAGTATCCGCTGTTAAGCGTCTTCAAATTGCATGTCGCCGTAGCCGTTTTAGATAGGGCAGATAGGGAAAATATTGCGCTGGATTCTCGGATTCAGATTCCTTCTGCCGAAATTAAGCCGGACTTATACAGCCCTCTTCGTGAAAAATACGGTGTACGCGATTTGTCGTTGCCGCTTCGTGAACTTTTGCGCTATATGGTGGCTGAAAGCGACAATAATGCCTGCGATATTTTAATAAGGTGGCTTGGCGGTGTGAAAAAAGTTGCTGCCTATAGCCGTAAAATAGGCCTCCGCCAGACGGAAATTCTCGTAACCGAAACGGAAATGAATCGAAATGTACGGTTGCAATATGCCAATAAAGCGCCGTTGTCCGAAATTATCCGCTTGTTGCAGCTGATTGACGGCGGGAAACTTTTTGCGCCGGAACTGCATAAGGAGTTGCTGGCGATAATGGAAAAGACCTCTACCGGAACCGACAAAATAAAAAAATATCTGCCGTCATTCGTATCCGTGGCTCACAAAACAGGATCATCATCCCGTCTGACTGATGGCAAAAAAATTGCCGATAATGACGTCGCTATTATAAAAAGCGGCAATAATGTCTGGTATCTGGCAGTTATGGTTGCCGATTCCCGTTTATCCGACAAAGAAAATGCAGAGATAATAGCCCGCATCGCTTTCTTGATTTACAAAACAGAAATAAACGGGAAAATAAGCGGGAAAACTCCCGAAAATTAAAGTCAGAAGCAGCTTTTGTCGGTTAAGCTGTCATACCGTTTGTGGATGCATTGAATACATGTTTTATGTACGCCGTCGGTAATGTTGTAAAAAACAAAGCGGCCAAGCTTGTCGGCGGTAACAAAGCCATCATCGCGCAGCTTTTTCAAAAACTGTGAAACTTTGAGCTGTTCCAGCCCGGTTCCGTTAACGATTTCGGTAACGTTTTGCTTGCCGTTCAGTGTCAGCCATTCCAAAATGCGCATTTTGTCATAGTGGGCAAACAGTTTCATCCTGTTTGCCGTCATCATTGTATAATCGGCCGGGAGTACCGCTTTGACGCCGTCCTGCAGAAAAAAGAAACAGTCCGTCATATATGCATATAATTTGCGCAGGCAGACAAAAATGCTTGCCGGATATTCTTCACAAATGTCGTAATAAATAAATATGCCGCGTCTTGTCGTTTTAACCAAGCTGTTCTCGCGCATTTTTTTCAAACTTTGCGAAACAATTGCCTGTTCTGCGCCAAGCGCTTTAGTAATGGCGGAAACGGAAGCCTGCCCGTTGACATCAAGGTATTCCAAGATGCGCAGCCGCAACGGATGAGAAATATAGCTGATGCCTTTAACGGCCTTTTTCATAATTTCGGTTGGCAGCGGTTTTTGCATAATCCACACAATTCCTGTCTGTAAAATCTCTGCCTGTCTATATAGCAGAAAAAATCCCTCTTTGCAATAAAAATCCCCCGGTTATGTAGCCGGGGGATAAGGATGGAAACTGCCGAAAAAATTATTTCTGAAAATTGGTGCTTAATTCGTCAAACCGTTTTTGATTTTCATCCGACCAGCCCATAATATAGTCATCTCCCATACAAAACAGCGGTGTTCCGATGTTTCTGCCGAGTTTAAACTTTTCAGCGCATTTCTTAAATAAGTACATGCCGCCCGGTTTGTATATGTCAATTTTTTCCATAGCCAGCGCCGGATGGTTCTTGGTTATGTATTCGTCAGCCTGTCTGCAATAGGGGCATCCGTCATAAGTGAAAAAATAAATCTTTTCGCTCTCTAAGGCGTCGTCAGCCCGGGCAGGGAAAATTCCGCCCCATAATCCGGCAAGAATAATGAACAAATAAGAAATATAACGCATTATATTCTCCTTTCTTGTTTATTCGATGCAACAATCGACAGCCTTGCGGACAAAGGCTTTCATCTTGACAAACGCAGTCTGCGGCTCGCCCTTGCCCGTTTCTCCGGTTTCTATGGCTTCCGCTGTTTCGCGGACAGTTTCCGTTCCGGTTTCCGCCGGTACTGCCGCTGCAACTTTCTCACTGATTCTTTTGACGTCTTCCGCGCTGTCTTTCACCCTTTGACGTCATCCACGCTCAGCATATTCATATTCAATCCCCAGAACAGGCAATACAGGTCATACGCCTTGTTAAACAGGTCGTAGGCCTGCTCTTTGTTGCCGAGGCTCTGTTGCTTGGTGCCGACTTCCATCAGCCGCATGGATGAGGCCAGCAGGTGCTTGGAGATGCACCAGACTTCTCCCTCGTACGACGGAATAATCTTCATCATCAGTTTTTTGCGGGTTTCGCGCACGTCTTCGATTAAGTCATAAAAAGATGTTTTGCCGGTTTTTGCGCCGGAAAAGACCAGATGTTCCTCAATCGAAATCAGGTTCATAATCGCAATTGTCAAATCCTGATCCGAAGACAGGTCTTTCGGATTAACTTTCTTCGTCGCGTCAATCCGTTCCACGAATTCTTTGACGTTTTCTGCTTTTTTCATCATTTGTCTCCTTGATAAATTATAATGGATAATATGTTAAAATAACGCTGGCCGCGAACAGCAAAACAACCGGAAATACCGCTTTTTCAAACGGAAAATGTGCATGTCCGCCGTTTTTGTTTTTCATATATTGATACAGTTTTTGCGATGCAATATACAGAAATGCTCCGATTAATGCTGATAAAAGAAATGTATCAATATATAAAAAGCCGATAATTTTCGGGGTGTATGGCAGCAGCCCCAAATAAACAAAGCCGGAAGATGCAATACAGGCAAGCATAAGAATTGCATTGCGCCCTGCAAAGTACCACCCTTTTTTTTCAAACCAGAGGATAGTCCAATATCCGAGCAGAGAAAACAGCGCGCCAGTCCATAAACCGACAATGTCATCGCTGATACCGAGCTTGCGGGAAATTTCCAGCGAAGCGCCAATTGCAACGGTACAAACGATACAGGCCGGATTAGCCAAAGCTTCTGCCGCTGTTCCCGTTAAAAACAATAATAAGGTAAAAAATGCTTTCATATAAATAGACTCCAAAATATGTATCATATACAATATATATAATAATTAATACATATTAAAAAGTCAATAAATAATTTCAATAAAATGCGTTTTCCTCTGGCAGAAATTAATATATGTCGAGAATTTTGTTGATAACCGGAACTTGTTTGTCATATATAGTAGTCGTGTCATGATTTTATTAAGGAGAGAAATATGAAAAAAATACTGCTGGCGCTGGCTGCCGTGTTTATGCTGAATGCCTGTTCGGAGGCTGACCCCGCATCATTGAAAGGGAAAAACTTCACACTGGCAACGGATAAAAATATCACATTGTCTTTTGATGCTAAGGAAGATCGTTTTTACGGAAAAGCCTTGAATAATTATTTCGGTACTTACAAGGCAGAAAAGGATAACATTAAATTTGGTCCTGTCGCATCTACAATGATGGCCGGCCCTGAAGACGAGATGAAAAAGGAACATGCTTATTTTCAAAATCTGGACAAGGTCAGAACCTATAGTTTGAAAGGGAAAGAACTTGAGCTGAAAGGCGACGGCGTAACGCTGAAGTATCTGCAGCAGTAACTTTTCCGGGCACAAAAATGTAATCCCCTGCGAAAGCGGGGGAATTATGTTTGTTTTCAAAAATACTGTGTTTTCTGAAGAACAACTGCCCGATAATATCTATTTGCCCAAAAAGCAAAATAAAACAGTCGCAAGGGACAATATAAGAAATTTCATTCAAAGACAAAATCTCCCAAAAACAGCCCGGCGACCCAGACAGTAATTCTTCAGATTACAACAACAGCCGTCGGAATAATCCGGCGGCTGTCTTTATACCGATTATTAAAAAACGGTCTATCGCAAAACTGCACCGGTCTTTTTGCCGACTTCCAGAATGACCTTGTTCATCAATGCTTCCAGTTCGGCATCGGTATAGGTCTTGTCTTTCGGCTGGAACGTAACGCTGATAGCAACAGATTTCTTGTCTTCGGGCAGATTCTCGCCTTCGTAAACATCAAATATCCGTACATCGGCAATATTGCTGCGGTCTGCATTTTTAGCAGCCGCCGCTATGCTGACGGCCGAAACGTTACGGGCAACGACGAATGCCAAATCCTTGTCAACTGCTTGCAAAGGAGAAAGTTCCAGCTTCTTTTTAGCTTTGGATTTTGCATCCCTCGGCAGCGGAATATTGTCAAGGAAAACCTCAAAAGCCATAACATTGGTTTTGATGTCAAGCGCTTTGAGAATCGCCGGATGCAGTTCACCAAAATACGCGAGGACGTTTTTGCCGAGTCGAATAACGCCGCTGCGCCCCGGGTGGTAGTAAGACGGTGCGTCGGTCGTAATCTGTGGTGCCTCAATCGGGCCTTTCGCCGCGGCAATAACTGCCAGCGCGTCAGCCTTGACGTCAAATACGTCATAAGCGCGCATGGAGTTTGTCCAGTCCTTTTTCGCGGTCTTTCCGACCCGGATGCCGGAAGCCATAGCCCGCTGTTCGCCGGGATTACGGCCGAAAAATTCGGGTGCTGCCTCAAACAATGCCAAATTGCCGTATCCGCGCGCAATATTGTTTTTGGCGCCGATAAGCAGATTCGGCAACAGTGACGGCCGCATTTCGTCAAGCTCATTGATAATCGGATTTTGAATAAATACCGCTTCCGGCCCTCTGCGGAAATATTTTGCAATGTTGCTGTCGGTAAAGCTGAATGTAACCGTTTCGTACATGCCGCGTGAAGCAAGCTCATGCTTGGCCATGACAATATTATTCTGCAACGGCGTTAAAACCGGTTTCGGAAATTCGGTCGTTTTCATTGAAGTTGCCGGAATGTTGTCAAGCCCAATCATCCGTACGACCTCTTCAATCAAATCCTGCTCGCATTCAATATCGCCGCGCCATGACGGAGAAATCGCCTTGATATTGCCGTTTTCTTCGCTGATTTCAAATCCGAGATTGTGGAGAATTTCTTCACAAGTTTCTTTGGCAACCTCCATACCGATAAAAGTTTTCATTCGTTCCGGCCGCAGATATACCGGTTTGGCGACAGATTTTTCTTCTCCTGCAATTTCCATTTCCGAAGCTTCGCCGCCGCAGATATCCAAAATCATTTTCGTGGCATAATTGTTACCGCTGATATTTGACATCGGGTCGACCCAGCGTTCGTACCGGGCACGTGAATCGGAGTCAAGCTGAAGTTTGCGTCCGGTTCTGGCAATGCAGGCCGGCGTAAACAATGCACACTCCAGCAGAACGTTCTTTGTGTCTTCATAGCTGCCTTTGTTTAATCCGCCCATGATGCCGCCAAGGCACTGTACGCCTTCGTCGTCGCAAATGCCGAGTGCTTTGTTGTCCAGCATATAGCTTTTTTCGTTCAGCGCCAGGAATTCTTCACCGTCATGAGCCATCCTGACCTGGATGTCGCCTTTAAGCTTGTCTGCATCAAAAACGTGCAGCGGACGTGCTAAATCATAGTTGATATAATTGGTAATATCCACCAGGGCGGAAATAGGACGCAGCCCGATAGCCGTCAGACGGTCTTTCATCCACTTTGGCGTCTCCGCTTTGTTGTTGACGTTTCTGATGTAGCGTGCCGTATATGTCGGGCAGGCTTCAGGGCATGAAACAGTTACTTTAACCGGGCTTTTGAACGTCCCTCTGATTGCAGGAATATCCAACGGTTTCAGCCTGCCGAGCCCCGCAGCGGCCAAATCCCGGGCAATTCCCCGTACGCCTAAACATTCGGCGCGGTTTGGGGTTATCGAAACTTCAAAAACCGGATCAATATTCAAAACTTCCGCCGCCGGAATGCCGGCCTTGGTCTCTGCCGGCAGCTCGATAATGCCGTTATGGTCGTCGCCAACAAGTAATTCTTTTTCCGAGCACATCATGCCCATGCTTTCCACGCCGCGGATTTTTGCAACTTTTAAGCGTTCTCCGTATGCAGGAATCAGAGCTCCGGTCGGAGCATAAATGCCAACCAGCCCTTCATGGACGTTTGGCGCGCCGCAGACGACCTGCAGTGTTTCCTTGCCTGTATTGACGGCTAATATGTGCAGATGGTCAGAATCCGGATGCTTGTCAACTTTGTCAATGCGTGCCGTGATAAAGCCATCCAGTGCAGCAGCCGGATTAACGACCTCCTCGACTTCAAGGCCGATGCGAGTCAGTGTTTCGCTGATTTCGTCAACGCCTGCTGTTGTATCCAGATGTTCTTTTAACCAGGATAATGTAAATTTCATCGTGCCAGTCCTCCGTTGTTGCTCAGTCCGCTTGTCATTGATGAAAAGTCGAGCGGGGTAAATCCGTAATTTTTAATCCAGCGTACGTCAGATTCAAAGAAAGTTCTCAAATCCGGAATGCCGTATTTTAACATCGCAAGCCTGTCAATGCCGACCCCGAAGGCAAATCCCTGATATTCATCTGGGTCGATGCCTCCAGCGCGCAGGACGTTCGGATGTACCATGCCGCACCCCAAAACTTCCAGCCAGTCTGTTCCTGCTCCGATAATTAAATCGGTTTTAGTCTTGAGGCAGCCGATATCAACTTCGGCAGACGGTTCCGTAAACGGGAAGAACGACGGGCGAAATCGGATAGGCAGTTCGTCAACTTCAAAAAATTCTTTCATAAAATCATACAGGCAACCCTTTAAATCGGCCATAGTCGTTTTCTTGTCAATAACCAAACCTTCTACCTGATGGAACATCGGCGTGTGCGTCGCATCGTAGTCGGAACGGTATGTTCTGCCCGGCGCTATAATGCGGATTGGCGGCTGCTTCTTTTCCATTGTACGGATTTGTACGCCGGACGTATGCGTCCTGACCACATAAGCGGAGTCCATATCAAATTCCTTATTAGCGTCATTATTGATGTAGAACGTGTCCTGCATTTGGCGGGCAGGGTGGTTCGGCGGCATATTGAGTGCGTTAAAGTTATGGAACTGGTCTTCAATGTCCGGGCCTTCAGCCACTTCAAATCCCATCTGGGCAAAAATAGCGACAATTTCTTCATAAACTTTGGAAACCGGATGGATTCGTCCTTGCGTTTCCGGCCGGCAGGGAAGGGTAACGTCAATAACTTCCTTTTTCAGTTTTTCATTCAGCTGTTTGGTTTCCAATTCCTGTTTTTTTTCGGTAATTTTTGCTTCAATTTCCGCTTTGACAACATTAATCTTCTTTCCGAAAGAAACTCTTTCTTCCATCGGCATGCTGCCCAGTGTTTTTAACAGTTCGGTAATCTGTCCTTTTTTGCCTAATGCCGCAACTCTTGCCTCGTCAAGGGCTTTTGCGTCTTCTGCATTGGCAATCTGTTCCAACAGGCTTGTTTTTATAACTTCAATATCACTCATTTGTTCACCTTATAAGAAGGGTATTTCCCAGAAACAACAGGAGTGTTTCCTGAAATCACCCTTTTGCCGCTCCCAAAGGCCGGCTGTTGTTTGTCTTTTTTCCGCTGCCGTAAAAAATGCCGCGGAAGTTCATAACAATTTTAAATATAAAAGAGTCCTCTTGGTTGCCCAAGACGACTCTTTCCTATCTGATATAAACTATACTAAATCTAAAAATTATTTAGCCAGAGCCGCTTTGGCAGTTTCTACTAACTTAGCAAAAGCTTGGGGCTCTCTGTAAGCGATATCAGCCAGCACTTTACGGTCAAGCTCAATACCTGCCTTGTTGAGCCCGCTGATAAATCGAGAATAAGTCATATCATTCAAGCGCGTAGCAGCATTGATACGCTGAATCCACAAAGAACGGAAATTTCTTTTCTTCGCTCTTCTGTCACGGTAAGCATACTGCAAACCTTTTTCAACTTTTTCAACAGCTACTCTGAAAACGTTTTTATTGCGGCCTCTGTAGCCTTTCGCCATATCCAGAATTTTTTTATGACGGGCATGAGCCGTAACACCTCTTTTTACACGAGACATTTACATATCCTCCTACAACTACAAATAAGGTAAAAATTTCTTAACAATCTGGACATCGACTTCTGAAAGCAAAGTCGTGCCGCGGGCTTGTCTTTTCATTTTCTGGGTTTTGCAGAAGAGGCAGTGTCTCTTTTTCGCAAAATTTCTTTTCAGCTTGCCGGTTCCGGTAACGCTGAAGCGCTTTTTCGCCGAACTTTTCGTTTTTAATTTAGGCATTTCAATCCCTTTCAAAAATTTAAGTTGGATTCACACATAACAGGAAGGCATGCCGTTAGCCCTCTCTGTTATTCGTACCAATGTATACCGCAATATTTTTATTTGTAAAGAGTTTTTTTAATTTAAAATTAATAATTATTTACCAGTCTGTTGTCCTGATTAATTCTATCTTTGTCCGGTTTCTTCTTTTCCATATCCGGCTTGACTTTGGGGCCTGTGCCTGTTTTGCGGATAAAAAGGCGCACTCCCTGCTCATAAAAAAGATATCCCTTATAAACGGCGGCTGCCGGGATTTTGTAGCCGTTAAATTCGGCCTGATTTTCATAATAGCTGAAATCGGCTCCCGCAGCATCGTCTTCGTCTATAACGGCAATATCATGATGGCGGTCAATAAGCTCCTGCATATTGTCGCCTTTAACGGCCATGTCTTCTTCGGTCCAGAGCCAGTACATCGGAGCTTTGTCTGCAATATATAATTTATCTCTGCCGAGAATTAATTGCAGAGGCAGAGTGTGAAAGCCGACAGCCTGAACTTTTGCTTCGGGATTTTCGAAAACGTTATGTTTGGCCAGCATTCCCAAAACCTGATTCTGCGAAGAGTAGGGGTGTTTTATCTCATAATCGGCAGAAACGGCACTCCAGTATATCTGCATAACGGCACATGCCAGAAACAAATAATGCTTTCTGCTTTGGGCATAGTTCGGAAAAAACATATAAACCGAACAGAGAAAAAGTCCCCATATAAGCCCTTGGTGATAGTACATCGGGCGGACAGCAAAATAAGCGGCAATGAAAACGCTCCAAACTGTTGTAAAACGCAATACGACCGGCAAATTATTCCGCATATTAACATAAAAAGATGTGCTCATTGCCGTTTTTACCGCATAAAAAGCGGTGATAAACAAAAAAGTCAGATTCAGCATCGTATTTTCACCGGCAAAAAATGCTTCGGGAAAATGAGCCAGCACATTGTATGGATAATTTTCAATATGCTCGATTCGCATATTGTACTGCACCATATTGACCGGCAGGATCTGCCATAGCATAAGCAAGCCGCATCCGCCCAACAGACACACAGGGGCAATATATTGAAACGGCTTTCCCGAAGTCCGCCGATAGGCTTCCGAAAACCAAAACAGCCCGAGAACAGCGGCAACTGGTGCCAAAAAAGCGGCAGATTCTGCAAACAGCAGCAATGATAGTGCATATCTCCAAATATACCGATGCCTCTTTTCATAAAGCACGGCAAGCAAAACCATTGCCAGATATGCCAGACAGTAGTTGCGTGAAATGATATTGTACTGGTAAAGGAAATAATGCCCGAACGGCAACAGTATTTTATAAATCAACGGAACCCAACAGCAGAATAAAAATATACCGACCGTTATGGACATAACCACAATTGAAACATAGGTAATGTTTAATTCTTCGCCAAATATGGCAATAAGCAATTTCAGCAGTAAATGCCATAATACCGGCTGCCCCTCCTGATGCGGGATAACTGTCAAAATTTCGCTGAAACTGGCATCGCGTGCAATCAAAAAAGCCTGAACTTCGTCAGCCCATATTTCATGAAACGGGGCAATATATAAAGAAAAGGCAGTGAAACAAAACCAAATAACCGCCGCGGAGACTTTTGCTATATATGTTTCCGGAGAGATGCCGTAGCGCATTTTAAACACCTGAGAAAAGAAAAGGCGGCAGCCGTCTGGTTGCCGCCGTCTGCTATATTAGGCCAATGCGTCGGACTTAATATCCAGATGCAAGTCTTTCAACTGCTGCTCGGAAACCGTATTCGGCGCCTGCATCAGCAAATCCTGCGCTTTGCCGTTTAACGGGAACAGGATGACATCACGGATAATCGGTTCGTCCAAAAGCAGCATGACCGTGCGGTCAATCCCCGGAGCGCATCCTGCATGCGGCGGCGCGCCGTACTTGAATGCGTTAATCATACCGCCGAATTTGTTGTCCACGACGCTGTGGTCATATCCCGCCAGCTCAAATGCCTTGTACATGATTTCCGGTTTGTGGTTTCGGACTGCGCCGGAAGCCAATTCCACGCCGTTGCAGACCATGTCGTACTGATAAGCCAGTATCTCAAACGGATTCTTGTTCAGCAGCGCGTCCATTCCGCCTTGTGGCATGGAAAACGGATTGTGCGAAAATTCAACTGCGCCTGTTTCTTCGTTTTCCTCGTAAAACGGAAAATCGACAATCCAGCAGATGCGAAACGCGTCTTTCTCAATCAAATCCAGCTCTTCGCCGAGTTTTGTGCGGACTTTTCCTGCAAATTTGCTGATAAGTTTTTTATTGCCGCCCATAAAGACAACCGCATCGCCGTCCTTAACCCCAAACATATTTTTAAGTTCAGCCATTTTTTCTTCAGAGAAAAATTTGGCAATCCCCTTGGCGCCGTTTGCTGACAGCGCGACATATGCCATGCCGCCGAACCCTTCTTCTTTGGCAAAACCGTCCAGCTTGTCAAAGAACGAACGCGGTTTCTCTCCTGCGCCGGGGATAGCAATGGCACGCAATCCCTCGCCGTTGGCAGCCTTGCCATCATAAACGCCGAACCCGGAATTGTTGAAGAAAGCGGTTGCATCCTGAATAATCAACGGATTGCGTAAATCCGGCTTGTCGGAGCCGTATTTCAGCATGGCGTCTTTAAAAGCAATACGCTGAAACGGCGCCTGGTCAACTTTTTTCCCTTCGCCGAATTCGTTGAAAATAGAACCCATAGTCTTTTCCATTACCGCAAACACATCATCCTGCGTGGCAAAAGACATTTCCATATCCAGCTGGTAAAATTCGCCCGGGCTGCGGTCGGCACGCGGATCTTCATCACGGAAACACGGTGCAATCTGAAAATATTTGTCAAAGCCCGAAACCATCAACAGCTGTTTAAATTGCTGCGGCGATTGCGGCAAAGCATAAAACTTTCCCGGATTTAAGCGGGATGGAACCAGAAAGTCGCGTGCGCCCTCCGGAGATGAAGCCGTCAAAATCGGCGTCTGATATTCCAGAAATCCCTGCTCGTTCATCAACTCGCGCATGCGTTTGATAACTTTGCAGCGCAGAATGATGTTGTTGTGGATTTTCTCGCGCCGCAAATCCAGAAAACGATACTTCAGGCGCAGCTCTTCCGGCGAGTTGTCTTCCCCGAAAACCTGTATCGGCAGAACGTCGGCCATGGAATGCAGAACGACATCGCTGACTTTTACCTCAATGTCGCCGGTCGGCATGTTTTTATTGACGCTCTCGCGCATCACAACCTCGCCGTCAACGGTAATGACGCTTTCCACCCGGATATCTTCCAGCTTCTTAAACAAATCGCTGGAGCTGTCAACTACGCACTGGGTAATGCCGTAGTGGTCGCGCAAATCGACAAAGCACAGATTGCCTAAATTGCGTTTGCGGTGAATCCAGCCCGAAAGCTTGACCTTTTGGCCTGCGTTGGCGGTTCTCAGTTCGCCGCAGGTATGAGTTCTGTATTCAATCATAAGTACCCCTGAAAAATTGTTTCAACGTCAATGCCGCCATTTTTATCCCAAATTGGCATAAATGCAAGCTAAAATTAAAAAAATCTTAAACAATCCCCCGTAAACTGCAACCAAAAGACAAGGGAACGCCCAAATGAATTTAATAGATAAGACACAAGAACTGCAGGACGCCTGTAAGATATTAAAAAAACAAAAAGTTATAGCCATAGATTGCGAATTTATCCGTGAAAAGACATTTTTCCCCATTCCCTGCCTGATTCAGGTCGGTTATGAAGACGGCGCTTTTTTGATAGACCCGTTGGCAGAAAATATGGACTTCGGCGATTTCTTTGCCCTGTTGCAAAATAAAAAAGTGCTGAAAGTTTTCCATTCCGGCCGTCAGGATATTGAGATTCTGTACAACCTTTCCGGTGCGGTGCCGACGCCGGTTTTTGACACCCAGATAGCGGCGCAGGCCTGCGGTTTGGGCGAATGTGTCAGTTATGAAAATCTGGTTAGAGCCTACTGCGGGGTGGATCTGGATAAATCCTGCCGTTTGACCAACTGGCAGCTGCGCCCGCTGAGTGCCGAGCAGTTGGAATATGCCGCGGGCGATGTAACGCATCTGATTAAATGTTATAACGAAATTGCCTCGTATCTGAAAGAAAATAAACGGGAAAGCTGGATTGCGGAAGAAATGGAAGATTTTGCCGATACGGCGCATTATGAACAAAATCCGGAAAACGCTTGGCTGCGGATTCGTCACAATGGGCACTCTTTGTCATTCTTGAATGCGTTGAAAGCTTTGGCGGAATGGCGTGAAAAAATGGCGATAGAACGCAACGTTTCCCGACAGAATATTATCAAGGATGAAACGCTGGTAAACATTGCGACAGCCTTCCCGAAAGATATGGAAGAGATGAAAAGGGTTCGCGGGGTGCGTCCGGATGTTGCCAAAAGCCGCCTTGCTAAAGAAATGACGGAAATTCTGGCATCGCTGACCGAAGACAAATTTGACCGCACACTGGGACGTGTAGACCGTGAACGCGATGTTACTCTGCCGCCAAGTCAGCATTCCCTTTGTGAAGTCCTGAAACTTTTGCTGAAGATAAAAAGTAACGACTGCGGTGTCGTATCGCGATTGATAACGTCGGAAAAGAATCTGCGCGAATACATCAAAAATCCAAAAGCTAAAAATCAGATTCTCAAAGGCTGGCGTTATGAAGTCTTTGGCAAAACGGCCGAAGAATTTCGCAAGGGAAAACTGGGAATCGTTTACGATGCGGCTTCCCGGGACATTGTAATAAAAGAGTTGTCTTAATTGCCGCTCTTCTAAGAAAAAATATAATATATATTAACTGTTAAAAGGAACTTGTAATGAAAAAAATATATTTGGCGCTTGTCGCTATGCTGATTTCGTTTAATGCCCATGCTTTTATTATTTCGCCGCATGTCGGTTTGGATTATGTTTCCGCCACGCCGAACGGATTTGGCGATATTGACAGCCTGAACGGCGGCGCAGTCAGTGCCGGCGTAAAAGTTTTAGGCTTTTTATCCGTAGAAGGATATTATCAGCAGTATGCGTCAACCGATGCTTTCGGCGGCAGCAAAACAAAACCTGCGGCATACGGCATAGATTTGGTTTCCGATACGTTGAATCTCGGCGTAGTAGAGCTGTTAACGACCGTGGGATATGGTAAATATACATTGGACGGCGGTAACCTGAACAAAAAAATGGAAGATTTTGAAGGCACCGCCTATCGTGCCGGTTTCGGTGCACAGTTTAATCCGACCGATAACATTGGTATCCGCGCTATGTACCGTTATGTATTCCCGGAAGACGATACGTTTAAGAAGAATATCCAGGAATTCACCGTCGGCATCCGATATTATTTCTTTTAGTATGCTGATGTCAATTGGAGCAGAAAAAATAGAGCGGGGAATGCCCCCGCTTTTTCTGTATTTTCAGACGTCAAGGGAAAGCCTCCGGAATTTATGCTGCGATTTATTTTTGCGGCGGCAGAATTTCAATCCAATAACCGTCCGGATCCTCAATGAAATAAATTCCCATCGCCTCGTTGACAAAACAAACCCAGCCGTTTTTCTGATGAAATTTCAATGCTTCCTGATAATTGTCTGCCGTTATTGCCAAGTGAAATTCGCACTCGCCCAAATCGTATTTCTGCGGATGGTCTTTCAGCCAGGTCAGTTCCAGCCGGAATCCGGTTTTGCCGTCGCCGAGATAAACGATGACATAAGAGCCGTCTTCGGCCTCAATCCGTCCGTTTTCTTTTAACCCCAGTGCTTTCTCATAAAAGGCAAGGCTTGTTTCCAGATTCGTAACGTTAAAATTGAAGTGATTAAAACAAAATGCCATTTTCTTATCCTTTCTTTATCATATAGGCTTTGGCAACTTATATCTTTTGGTTACAATAGCCGGATATTTCCGCATTTTTACGGGATTTTTTCAAAATGCCGGAAATTATCCTGTTTTGCAATAATTTTCTTGCTTAATTCAAAAAAATAAACTAACCTCAAAATAGGATTTGTTCTCTAGAAAAGGATAAATCCGAGGGCCTAGAAAACCCTTTATAAATACAAGTTAGTCGTGCGCACACGACTTTAAAAATAGTGCCGACGTCATACCTCCGTATGGGGTGGATGTCGGTGAATAAGGCTCTGCCCCAATAAGCCGAGCCGTCTTAACTTGTATACGGTTTTCTAGCATCCGCCCGCCTTTAGCTTTCTAAAGCGGGTTTTTTGTTTGAACTATATAAAAGGATGCAAATATGAAAAAATCGGTGTTATTGTCCGTATTGGTCTTGACCGCGTGCGGAACTATTTTTAGTGGTTCGACACAACAGCTGACATTTGACTCGAACGTTAAAAATATCAATATTTATGCTAATGGTGCGTTGGTTTGTACAACAACGCCGTGTACCGTAGATATAGACAGAGGCTCGTCAGCATTGATAGTAATGGCAAAAGCTCGTGGTTATGAAGATGCTGTTAGTCAGATAAAATCTAAAATAAATACGGTATCATGGTGGAATTTATTAAGTCCGTATAGTTGGACAACCGATTTTGCCACCGATTCTATGTGGAAATACAATAGGAGCGGGGTATATATAAATATGCGTCCTCAAGGAATGAGATATGCTGAAGAGAAAAAATTTAACAAAGAAGCAAAAATAAAAGCATTTGCTTTGTTTAATTATCCGGAAATCAAAATAGAAAATCAAGAATATATGCAGGCTCTGGCTGCATTGACTGGAAAAAATAATCAAGAACTGCATCAAATCATAGAAAAGTCAAATACCGAGGCGGAATTGGCGCACAATTTGATATAGCAACAGGTACTTTGTTCCGAAGCGCCCTTTGAAGGGCGCTTTTCACGAGCTGATTTGCGTGTCATTACTTAAACAATTTCTTTAAAACCGAAAAAATATCAATCGTCGTTCGATTGTAAATTCGGTTATAAAGTGCTTTTTTCGGATTGGTCAGCCAGCCCCAGCCGCGCGGAGCTTTTATTCCAAGATTGTGCCGTATAAAACGCTTCGGCGAAATACGTGCCGCAATCATCTTTTTTAGCGACGGTTTTCTTATTCCGATTTTCATGTTGTTTAACCTTCTTGGGCATTCATGGCTGTAAATTATTGCCACGCCGAATATCCGGAAAAAGCGCCGACATTGGCGCCTTCCCCGCTTGTTAACCGTTTAAATAGCCTTTTTGACTTCTTCAAAGGCCAGAAACAATTTGCTGGCATCAGGGCCTCCCGCCTGAGCCATGTCCGGTCTGCCGCCGCCGCCTTGTCCGCCGACTGCTGCCGAGGCAATTCGCACCAGGTCAACCGCAGAATATTTGTTTGTCAGGTCTTTCGTAACACCAACGACAATAGATGCTTTGCCGTCTTTATCGGTTGCCAGAACCATAACGCCCGAACCGATGTTTTGGCTCATCTCGTCAATAAAGGCTTTCAATTCCTTCGGATGAACGTCCGGGATAACCTTGCCGATAAATTTCACGCCGTTGACAACTTCCGTTTCGCTGCTCTTTGCCGCACCGCCGCTGGCCAGCGTTTTCTTGAGGTTAAACACTTCCGCTTCCAGCTTTTTCTTTTCTTCCAGCAGGTTGCCGATACGTGCTTCCAAATCGTTGATGTTGGTTTTCAGCGTGTTGCAGGCACAATGCAGTTTATCTTCCATCGCATCGACATATTCTTCCGCGCCTTTGCCGGTAACGCATTCAATACGCCGTACGCCGGCCGATACCGCAGATTCGGAAATGATGTTGAAATAGCCGATTTCTCCGGTGTCGCAAACGTGCGTTCCGCCGCACAGCTCGCGCGAATAAACTTCTCCGTCTTTTTCCATCGTAACCACGCGAACCTCTTCGCCGTATTTTTCGCCGAACAATGCCATTGCGCCGGTTTTAACGGCTTCATCCTGATTCATCAATACCGTGTTGACATGATAATTGGCACGGATGGCCGCATTAACCATATCTTCGGCCAGCTTTAGTTCGTCTGCGGTGATTTGCTTCGGGTGTGAAATGTCAAACCGCATTCTGTCCGCCGCAACCAGCGATCCTTTTTGCGTAACATGTTCGCCTAAAATCGTCCGCAACGCTTTGTGTACCAAATGCGTAACCGAATGGTTAGCGCAAATCTGTTTCCGATTCGTTTCGTTGACTTCAAAAGATGCAAAGTCTTCAACTTTAACTTCGCCTTCAATCATGCGGCAGCAATGAACGAAAACCGTATCCAGCTTACGCTTGGTGTCATAAACTTCCGCTTTGAAGCTTTTGCCGCAGATAATGCCGGTATCGCCGACCTGTCCGCCGCATTCGCCGTAAAAAGGCGTCTGGTTCGCAACCAGATAAAATTCGCCGCTTTTCACGCTGTCAACATCTTTGCCGTCCTGAACCAGAACTTTGACAATGCCATCGCTCTTGGTCGTCTTATAGCCTAAAAATTCTGTTCCGCCGATTTTTTCTTTAACTTCGAACCAAATTTTTTCGGTGCCGGCATCGCCCGACCCGGCCCAGTTCTTGCGTGCTTCTTCTTTCTGCTTGGCCATTGCTGCATCAAACCCGGCAACGTCAACTTCAATTCCTTTGCCTTTTAACGCATCTTGCGTCAAATCAAGCGGGAAGCCATAGGTATCATACAGTTTAAATGCCGTTTCGCCGTTGAGCGTGTCGCCTTTGGTTAGCTGCGAGGTTTCGTCGTCCAGCAGGCGCATGCCTTTGTCCAGCGTCTTGCCGAAACGGGTTTCTTCTGCCTTGATGGTTTCCGTAATCAGTTTATCAAAGCGGTAAAGTTCCGGATAGGCCTCGCCCATTTCTTTCTGCAAAACCGGCAGCAGCTTGTAAATCATCGGCTCTTTTACTCCGAGCATATAAACATGGCGCATCGCCCGCCGCATAATCCGCCGCAGAACATAACCGCGTCCTTCGTTGGAAGGCAGTACGCCATCGGCAATCAAAAAGCTCATTGCCCGCAGGTGGTCGGCAATCACGTTGTGCGATGCCTGTAGCGGTCCTTTCGGGTCGGTGTTGGCCATATCCGCAATCGCCTTAATCAGATGCTGGAACGTGTCAATATCAAAATTGGAATGCACACCCTGCAGAATGGCGGCGATTCGCTCCAGCCCCATACCAGTATCAATAGACGGCTTTTTCAGATTAATTCTGGAACCGTCTGGCAAATCTTCAAATTGGTCAAACACCAGATTCCAAATCTCAATAAAACGGTCGCCGTCTTCTTCCGGTGTTCCCGGCAGCCCGCCCCAGACTTCCGGTCCGTGGTCGTAAAAAATCTCCGAGCAGGGACCACAGGGGCCGGTGTCGCCCATCTGCCAGAAGTTGTCTTTGGTGGCAATGCGGATAATCCGCTCGTCGGGCAGCGCCGATACTTTCTTCCAAATGTCATAAGCCTCGTCGTCGGTATGGAAAATCGTAACCGCCAGCTTTTCTTTCGGAATCATAAATTCTTTCGTCAGCAGTTCCCAGGCATAATAAATTGCCTCTTCCTTAAAATAATCGCCGAACGAGAAGTTGCCGAGCATTTCAAAAAACGTATGGTGGCGCACATCATAGCCGACGCTGTCCAAATCATTGTGCTTGCCGCCTGCGCGTACGCTTTTTTGGGAAGTTGCGGCTCGCGTATAATCTCTGGTTTCGTTGCCTGCCAAAATGTTTTTGAACTGTACCATGCCTGAATTTGTAAACATCAGAGTCGGATCATTGTCAGGAACAAGCGAAGATGCCGGCACAATTTTGTGTCCGTTCTTCGCAAAATAATCCAAGAAAGTTTTTCTTATTTGATTAACGCTGGTCGTCATTGTTTTTTTCTTCCCAAAAATTAAATTAAACTTTTAACCGCATAAAACTACAGCGGTTTTTTGCTGATGTCCAGTTTAAATTTAACAGGGAAACCGATTCTTTTGTTTTTTGCAAAAACTGACCTAGTTCAGCATAACGACGAAGATATTCAGGTATGTAGCGAAAAGCAGCCATAAAAGATACGGAACCGTCAACGCAAACGCCCATTTGTTGATAAAGAAAAACGTATGCATCATCAACGCTGTAACGATATCCAGCAGGACGATGACAATCGCCGACGCGGTAAGCTGTTCCATATAAAAAAAGCTGAATGTCCATAAAATCTGCAAAAACAGTTGACTGACAAACAGGGCATTCGCATCTTCAAATTGTTCCAAAGTCTTGCGTGACCTGAGCACAATGTAAAAGCTCAAAAACAACAAAACGTAAATTCCGCTCCACGCATAAGAAAAGTAATGGTTTTCGGGCGTTCCGGGCGGAATGTCGAGCGTATCGTAAAAAGAAATCATGCCCTGTTCGGTAAAATACCGGGCTAGCAGCGCCGTAATCAAAACCAATACAAAACTGTAGAGTCCCTGCATAAGTTTAAGTGCCATCTTATCCTCCATATTTGCGGCTTTATAACCATATATGCTCCATTTGGGAAAAAACATCACTGCCGTAAAAATATAAAAAAATAAATTGCAATTTTAAATAAAAAGCATATAAACAAAAGTAGAACAAAATTCAATGGGAGTAAAAAATTGGCTAAAATAGATGAAAAAGATATAAAAACGGATGAAAACGGCATAAAATTATACCGTCCGGAAGATTTTGAAGGAATGCGTCGGGCCGGGAAACTTGCTGCCGAATGTCTGGATTATATTACGGATTTTGTTGATGCCGGCGTAACGACGGAACATCTGGACAATCTGTGCCGGGAATTTATCGTTTCGCATAATGCGATTCCCTCCTGTCTGGGATATCACGGCTATCCGAAAACAATCTGCACCTCAATTAACCATGTCATCTGCCATGGCATTCCCGATGACCGAAAGCTTGCCGACGGCGACATTGTCAATATTGACGTAACCGTAACTCTGGACGGCTGGTTCGGCGATACGTCGCGTATGTATTACATCGGCAAACCTAAACTAAAAGCAACGCGTTTATGTGAGGTAACTTATGAATGTTTGATGCGCGGTATTGATGTTGTAAAACCCGGTGCGCATTTCGGCGATATCGGTGCGGTAATAGAAGAATATGCGCACAAATACGGTTATTCGGTGGTGGAAATGTTCTGCGGCCACGGTCTGGGGCGGGTTTTCCACGATGAGCCGAATGTCCTGCACTTCGGGCGTAAGGGCACCGGCCCGGTAATTAAGGAAGGGATGTTCTTTACGATTGAACCGATGATTAATATCGGCAAGCCGGATGGTACGATTCTCTCCAACGGTTGGACTGCCGTAACCCGCGACCGAACCTTGTCTGCGCAGTTTGAACATTCGCTGGGCGTTACCAAGGACGGCTGCGAAGTGTTTACCTATTCGCCCAAAGGGTTAGATAAGCCGCCGTACAAAAAATGACCTTGTGAAAGCGGCAAAATAAGCCGACTGAACAGCTGCCAACTGCCGTAAAAAGGCTGTAAGGCCGAATTGGACTTGACTTTGGAAAAAAATATGACTGTGACTAAAAAGAAAGCATCCGAATCTCCGAAAACAAAGGAAACAAAAGAAGTGCCGGATTACTTCGGGCATCGTCAGCGCTTAAAAGCCCGTTTTGTTGCCGATATGGGCAAAACCATGGCCGATTATGAATTGCTGGAATTAATTTTGATTTATGCGATTCCCCGAAAGGATGTCAAACCTCTGGCCAAGGCATTGTTGCGCCGCTATTCCAATTTGGCAAGCGTATTGGCTGCTCCGTTGGATAACCTTCTCAAAAATGAAGGTGTAGGCGAGAGTGTTGCCATACTGTGCGGCATTATTCATGCCTGCGCGAATAAAATCAGTTGGGAAAATCTGGAAAACAAAGATGCCCCGATTTTATCCAATAAAAAACTGATTGTCGATTACTGCCGCAGCTGCATCGGCTATTCGGGACAGGAACATTTGCTGATTATTTATCTAAACAAGCACGGAAAATACATAGCCCAAAATATTGAACAGGTGGGAACAATTGATGCTGTTATGATTAGTCCGCGTGAAATTGTGTCCAAGGCTTTGAATCACAACGCTGCGGCAATTATTTTGGCGCACAACCATCCGTCCGGAAATGCCACGCCGTCAAATGCAGATATTGAAATGACCAAACAGGTTGTCCATGCGCTAAAAGCCATCGGTGTCAGAGTAGATGACCATTTAATAGTCACGCCGGGAAGTTATTACAGTATGCAGGAGAAAGTTCCTTTTATTTTTTGAAAAAAGTAAAAAGCTTGTTTGCTTGCAGCCAATCTGTTTTGCTTCTTCCGGCAGAAGTGTCATAAATGTTTTAAACAAGTAGAAAAAACGTTTATATCACCATTTCAACCATTTAAAATAATACATAAAAATAGTTTGTCATAAGTCGTTTTTTTGCTTGTGCAGTGCAGTTTTTTGTGGTGTCTTAATTAACGAAAAAGTAAGAATTATTTACATACAATTATTTCGTATTAAATGGCGTTTTAGCCGTCCTCAGGCTAAAATATTGTTCTTATACCGGAGTAACTCCAAAGGTTAACGTCAGGGTATAAAGAGGCGCTTAGCAGCGTTAAGGATTAAAGATTGTGAGATTACGAAAAGCACGCAGGGAAGCTTTGTCGTAAACTCAAAACAGGCTGGAAAAAACAAACCGTTTTCCGGCCTGCTTTTTTATTATAAAACCCGTTTTTTGATAAAACTCGGCAATTTCACGGCATTTATATAAATTTGCCGTATTTTATGCAAAAAGTACTTGACAAATGATTTTGTTTCTGTCAAATATATACATCGTGATAATAATCTTATGTTAAACAATTCTAAATTTTTATAATTATGGAATTAGGAAATTTAGTTGCGCATTATGCAACCAAAGGTGAAAAAGGTGTAGAAATCAATTTGGAAGCATTGTCTCAGGACAAACACTTCCGTAGTCAGGCAGTACAGGCAGTTGTAAAGAAAGTAAAAGAAAATCCGCATGCTTGCGTTTTCTTCCCTTCGTACAAGCCAGCCTGCGACCATAACCCGTTGGGAAAACTCATCAACGAGGTCGCGTTAAGCCTTCAGATCGAAACATTAGTTACGGGAAATTATGAAAAATTGAAAGATTTGCAAAATCCCGTAAAAGATGTGATCATCGTAAAGCAGTCTTTCCGTTCCGGCAAGGAATTGAGAGCGCAGATTGAGGAACTGAAAGCAATGGGATACGATGTGAGTGTCCTTTGTCTGATTGCCCATTCCGGCGCCAAAGTTGAGGCTTTTGCCCATGAAAACGGAGTTCCCGTTTCGGCAATCGTCTACACAGACGAAATCTCTTATATTTGACGCCAACCTTAATTGTAGCCTTAAAGCCAAAAACACGTAAAGACCGGCATTGCCGGTCTTTTTTTGTTGGATTGTTTGCATTATGTTTCAAATCCTGTATTGTACAGGTTTTCATGTCCATCGGAGAAAAGGATTCTCTGCCTAAGCTGTCGGTTCGCGTCCTCCGCGTCCGTTATGGCGCTGGTTGTAAAGCATCATTGCTTTGCGTCTGGCTTCGGCCTTGTCTTCATTGTCTTTTTCACGTTTTTTCATCTGCTCCAAAGCTTTCGGGTCAGCAAGGCGCTCCAGCTTCATTTTTTCGTCGGAAATAGCTAGAGCTGTCTCGGCAACGGCCTTAACGTCTTCCGGTTTGAAAACCTGATTGCCGTCTATATCTTTAACCATCGGCAGAGCATCGCCAATCATCGTTGCTTTGCCGCTGATTTCATTGATTTGCAGCCCGTCATTTTTCATAAGGTCTTTCTGGTTTGCATCAACAGCCCTGTCAGCGCTGTTTTGCACATTATTCTGCATACGGTTTTCTTCATTAGCGGCATCAACATTTCTGTTGAATTTGTCAATGGTATTCATAACATCTGTTACGTCGGTACGCTGCTTGCCGTCTTTGCTGACCAAAACCCAGCTCGGTCCTTCCTGATGAATTTCCATGCCGCTGGGAAGTCTGACTTTGGAAAACATTTCTTTCATCTTTTGTTCCTGTTTTTCCGGTGTCAGTTCTTTTTCCTTATCTTTTTCTTTTTCTTTTTTCTTCTCTTTGTTTTTCTCATCTATGTCTTTGGCTAATCCCGGCCCCTTAAGGTCAATCCCTGCTTTTTCGGCCTTTTTTTCCAATTCCGTGCCTTTTTTTGCCATTTCCGCTAAAGAAAGATGCTTTAAGGCTTTTTTTCTGTCGCTGGTTTTAGTCTGTTCGTCAATGGGACGGTTGGCAAATTGCTCCAGCCGTTTTCCGACAGGCTCGTTATGTCCGAGAACAACCGGGCGTACCCGCCTTAAGGCTTCTTCCAGAGCCGCTTTGCGTTCTTCCGGCGTTTTATTGTGTCTGATGGCGTTTTCCATAACCGTTCTCCGTGCAATTCATATTAAATAAATTTTAGCATAAATTTTGAGAACCTGCAATACTTTTTAGTCGAAGATATCGTAAATTTTCGCCAGCAGGCTTGGCCGGTGCGGTTTGAATGCAAAATGTTTAAATAACAGATAATTGACGATAAGCAGGAAGGATATCGCCGCTGCTTGTGCCAGGTACGGATCCCAGCGTTCCCGCTCAATCAGGAAGGTTAAAATAAGAATGTTGATGAAATAGCTGCAAATCCATATCAGCAGAGATTTTGCATATTGGTGCAAATGGTTTCCCTCTGCCGGAAAAACCAGAAATTTATAAGAAGCAAAAGCGATAAAGGACGAAACAAACCATGTCGCTGCCAGAAGCAGCTGGTATCTTTCCGGAGAAAAAAGCAGTGCCAGCCCGCTGAAAATCATAAAACGCAGAGCCATATTAACCGAAGCCATAATGGCAAAACGCACTTTTTCATCTATGCCAAACCAGTATTTTCGCATATTTTGCTCCTTATGACAGACAGAAAAATTGTCTGTATGCCGGGTCAATATAATCTGTCTGTCTTATTTTTCAATCAGCGGATTTCACCGTCAGGCAGCTTTGTTCACAGCCTGTATATCAGGTCAGTCTTTGCTCCAAGACCGCTTGGCGGCAGCTGCTGCCGTTACTGTCGGAGGCATAATGGGAAAATGTCGTTTTTTTCTTCATAAGCCGATGTCTTGATTGCAAGCAGGCGCAAGACTGAATGAAAGTAGTTGTCATGCGAAAAGGATACCGTCTCGGCTCGCTTTTTCAGGCATGAGCCGTCAATTTTCATAGCGTGCATCGTCTGTTCAGGCAGCCATAAAATCATCGGTACTTTTTTCTGCTCTTCCGGTGCGACGGTGTAGGGCAGGCCGTGCAGGTAAAGATTGTTTTCTCCCAGCGATTCGCCGTGGTCAGAAACATAAAGCATACCGCTTTGCAGATTATTGTGGCGTTTGAGGATGTCTATAACGGAAGCGATAATATAGTCGGTATAGACAATGGTGTTGTCATAGGAATTGATAATCTGCTGTCGCGAACAGTCCTGTAGGCTGGCTGTGTCGCAGGCGGGTGTAAAACGTTTGAATTTGTCGGGATAGCGTTTATAGTATGTTGGTCCGTGGCTGCCCATCATGTGCAAAACGATAACCGTGTTTCGGGTTATGGTTTGGAGCTGTTTTTCCAATCCGTCTAACAGGATTTCGTCATGGCAATAATTCCCGAAACAATAAGGCTGTTTATTGCCTTGTTTGGCATCGGTTTTGCCGATTCTGTCGCAGACTTTTTTGCAGCCGTCGTCATTGTCTTTCCAAAAAACGTCATATCCGGCAGCTTTGGCAATATCCAGCAGGTTTTGCATATACTGGGCATCCGTAACGTCAAATTCTTTTCTGCCCAGTTTGGAAAACATGCAGGGAAGTGATACCGCTGTCGCCGTCCCGCAGGAACTGACATCTTTAAAGGCAATAATTTCGCCGTTTTGTGCCAGCAATGGATTCGTCTGCCTGTTATAGCCGTATAGGGAAAAGTTTTGCGCTCTGGCCGTTTCTCCGACAATTAAGACTATCACCCGCGGTTTTCCATCCTGAGTGGGAATAGTTTGCGGAGACTTGTCCAGAATGACAAATTCCCTTTTGGCGTCAGCAGTACGTTTATAATACCGTCCGACCGCGTAAATATAATTGAATGTATTGATATAATAGCGAACCTGTTTGTTATTGCGTCCGAAAGAGGCATATTCTTTGTATGAAACGGCGGCAATGGCACCGACGACGGAAAGTCCGAGCATGAACAGCAGCAGCCGGCGGCGGATTTCTTTGCCGAACGAGACAAATTCTATATGTGTACGGTATACCAAAACCGCAGGCAGAATGCCGACAATCAGGATATAAAAAGCGGCGTGGAGCGTAATCAAATCGGCAGCTTCCCTCGGCGTTGTTTCGGCAATGTTGCGTATCATGTCAGAGTTAATGACGACGCCAAGGTTTTGCAAGGCGTAATCAGATGCCGCGGATAAAACCATCAGCAGCATAATCAGAGGCTTGCCGATACGGGGAACGACAAGCAGGCTGAAAAACCAAAACAACGGAACATAAATAAAAAACGGCAGGCTGAGAGCAAAAAACAGGACGGAAAAACTGTTGATGTCAATTTTTTCGCAGGCAAACTGCCAAAACTTGATGTTCAAAGCAATGGCAAAATAGGCGCTGGTCAGGGCAATAAAAGCCGTAGAGCCGAGATTAAGATTATTTTTGGTCATTTGGGATAGTCCTTAAGATAGGGAAATGTTCATTATGCCGTTGGTTTTAATATGAAATTAAATTGAGCAGAAAGCCGGTAACCAGCGGAATTGTAAAGTTGTCATCGATTCGGAGCTCTTTTTCAAAAAATTCGGCAGCAGTGGCAGTTAATGCAATAAAAAAGGCTGTTACGGGCGGTAATGCCGGAAAAAAGCAGGATATGATGCCTAGGGCGCTGATAAAAAAGGCAAGTGTTCCCTCCGGAGATTTACCGTTGTAAAAACGGAAACTGCCCCAAAATCTGCCGCACAGGGCAGCGTTGGAATCGGCAATCAGCATAACGCACATGGCTGCAGCTGCCGCTTTTGGTGCAAAGCAGACTGAAACGGCAAGCGCTGCAGCCAGAATATAAACCGATCCGCTCGGCGTAAAGGTAGAATGGCTGATTTCCCGGTTTCTCAGCGTTTTGATAAACATCTTTTTAAACAGCATACCGATAACGGCCGTTCGTTGATAAGCCGCATACTCAACAAACAAATTGGCGGCAAGCAGGGTGAAAAAAAGCAGGATGCTCCAGTTGCGCGGAGCGGTAAAGATAAACAGAGGCATCCAGAGTGAACTTAAGTGTACGGCTTTACGGTAAAGTTCCGTTTTTATTGCTCTTGACTTAAAAGCAGGCATATCAATGTCCTTTCTGATGGTTTTTGTTTTTTTTTTATAATTTATTTTCATACAGTCTTGTTGTTGTGTGTGATACTGGGGTTCCGGTTTCAGGCGGGTTTGCGCAGTTTTCGGCAATAAACATTGTCTTGTATGTCGCCCAGATGCCGCAGCCTGTAAGCAGTATGGCAAAATAGACGTCAGTAAGGAAATGGTAGCCGCCTAAAATCCTGCTTGCTGCAATGGTTAAGACGATTCCAACCGCTGCCGTAATGGAGGGTGTGCGGATTCTCTGCGGCATAACCAGCGCCAGGGCAAACAGCCACATAGCAAAGGAAGTATGTCCGGAAATGAAGGAGTCTCCGGTCGGACAGAAAGATTTTACAAAAGCATTGGTAAAGGTGCAGTCACCGGCGAAAATATCCGTCTGATAAGGCCTTGCCCGCCGGAAAAATATTTTGAAACCGTAGGGCAAAGCTGTACACCAGCCGAAAAATGAAATGCATAAAAACAACATTGTTTTGGCATTAATAAAGTTTAACTTGTTGCTGATGAGTGTGCGGAACTTTTGCTTCAGGGCGAAAATGCCGCAAACGGCGGCAAATAAGGCGCAAATAGCATATTCTCCATACGTGTCCGCTGCATCCACAAATAAGTTTTCGTGTAGATAAAAACCGTTTAGGTAAACCAAGCCGGTCAGAAACAGGTCGCATTGTTCAGAGCAGCAGATAAGCAAAATGCTGACAGCCGTTGCCGCCGTAATAAAAAAGGTTGTAGGTTTCATCGTGTTCTCCCGTAAAGATAGAGTTGCATCCGATAAGAATAGGTTTTCTTCCGAATTTAAAAGCCAAACTGAAATCAATCTGAAAATTTTTAAAATAAATACCAATAAACCGGTTTACTTTTTTTGCGTATTAGTAATAAGATAGGCTTACAGACAGGCAAACGCCGGAGCCGAAAAGCGTCTCAGTTCTGACGGATGTCTGCCCGTGCCAGCAAAAATTGTCCGCAACCAACTACGCTGTCCTGAAGGAATAAAGCGGCAGTAATAAAAATCGCTGTAACAGCAGATGAAAGCTGCAGCAACATAAAAAACGTATTATAATGAAAGAGGATTGTCATGAAAATCTTGCTTGTGGAGGATGACGTAAAACTGGGCAAAGCAACGAGCGAACTGCTGGCATATGAAGGGTGCACCGTGGACTGGGCGCAGGATGGGGCAGAAGCTGCAGCTATGGTAAAGGAAAGCCTGTCCGCAAGCTATGATATTGTGCTGCTGGACTGGATGCTGCCGGAAATCAGCGGGGTAGAAATCTGCCGCTTGCTGCGAAATAAATATAATTTTCAGGGCGGCATTATTTTTGTGACGGCAAAAGGAGAGGTAGAAGACTGTGTGCGCGCTTTGGATACGGGCGCAGACGATTTTATGGTTAAGCCGTTTAAGATAAAAGAGCTGGTTGCCCGGATAAACGCTGTTGACCGCCGCAAGAGCAAACCTTTTGTCGACAGGGTGTATGCCCGGGGCGCTGTCGAAATCAACCGGGACTTGCACACGGTATATTGCCGGGGCAGGGAGGTGCATCTGCGCAAAAAAGAGTTTGATTTGTTTGAAATGCTGTTTGTTAATCTGAATAATGTTCTGACCCGTACGGCTATTTTTGAAAAAATCTGGAGTGATAAACTGGACACGAATATGGAAAGTCTGGATTCGCATATTTATATGTTGCGCAAAAGCCTGAAACTATTGCCTGAAATCCGGATAAAAGTAGTAAAAAACATCGGTTATAAAATGGAAATAGAACCATGATAGAAAAAATACGCCGGGCTTTGATTGTCAAATATACTGCAGTGATTGCCTGTATATTGTTTTTAGGCTTTGCGGCAAGTTATGCCGCATATCGCCATAACGGGATAAAGCTTCTGCAGGACAGCCTGTATGATTATCTGGCAGAAGAAATTTGGGAAGCGCAGGAATACTTCCGCCATGGCGGAGAAAGTCCGGAGACGCATACAATCAATTCAGATATCCGGTCTCTGCATAATTTTACCTACTGGTTGCTGGACGGCAAAATCATCCGCGCCGAACAGCCGGGAAACAATGTTATCGCCCGCCAGTTGGAACAAAGGCTGCTGACGAAAACATATCAGCCAGGAAAAATCTATCACGAAAATATGAAAGCCGGTAAACAGAAATGGTATTTTATTGTCATAAAGCAAGATATCCGGTTGTCCGCATCGCAGCAGGGGACTGTTTTTGTCCTTGCCAATTATACGCCGGTGCGGAAAAATGCCAAGGCCTATATCAAGATAGCTCTGACTGCGGCCGGAATTATAATTGTATTAGCTTATTTGGTCGGCAGTTTTTTTGTTTCTCGTTCGATGAAATATATAGAACAAAGCTACCAAAAGCAAAAACAGTTTGTATCCGACGCGGCACATGAATTGCGCACGCCGCTGACAATTCTGTATTCGTATGCCGAACTTCTCGAATATAATCCCAAACAGACCGATGTGATAGCAGAACTTAAAGACGAAATTCAGCACATAAACGAAATGGTAGACAGGCTTTTGGCCATTGCCCGTTACGATAATTCAAAAGTAATAATGCATAATGAACGGTTTTCCGTCAACCGGCTGGCAGCATCAGTCATAAAATCAATGTCTGGACTGTGCCAGCCCGGAACATTTGAACTAAAAAGCCAAACCGGCAATATTGAACTGACGGCTGATAAGGTTATGATTCGCCAGTTGTTGGGTATCTTGCTGGACAACGCGGTAAAATATACCGGAGACAATAAAAAAATAGCCATAACGCTGGAAAAAATTGCATCTTCCGTCAAAATAACTGTAAAAGATAACGGAATAGGCATAAGCGAAGAAGATTTGCCGCATATTTTTGACCGTTTCTGGCGGGCGGAAAAATCAAGACATCAAAAAGGTCTGGGCTTGGGGTTGTCACTGGCTGAAACAATTGTCAGCCTGCACGGAGGGACAATCCGAGCAGGGAGCAAACTTGGGTGCGGAACTGAATTTGAGATAATTTTGCCGCTTCGGCAATAATGCCGTAAAGTGGACAGGCACAGACTTTTACATCGTTACGAAAGTCGTTACAAAACCACGGCATCGCCACAAAAGCCGTTATATCGCCACAAAATAAGCCGGATGCAGACATGTCAGTCCGGAAAATATTTCAATCCGAAACAGGTTGTTCAGTTGCAGGGGGAGAAAACATATTATACAAATTAGGATGCTGTAAATTTTTTATTGACATTCCGAAAACCTTCGTTTATATAAAATTTCACGATAAGCGCCGACATAGCTCAGTTGGTAGAGCAACTGATTTGTAATCAGTGGGTCGGGAGTTCAAGTCTCTCTGTCGGCACCAGCATTTTTACAGTATTTCTCAGTGCTCTTTAGCTTTTCTCCCCTTTTCGGATTCTGTATCCTTTCATTTACAGGGCTCAAATAGTCTTTTTGGGTTTAGGAGTGATTTTTTACAGATAAGGTTATATCAAAGAACTTTTGTACTTTGTTGTTTCCTCTGTAATAATCGTCTATCCAGGAAAAAATAAATTCTTCAAGTTTTCCTTTTGTATCATCGCCCATTTTTCTAAATTTTTCATAACTTTGAGCAAATAATCGATGTTTTCCCTCAGTATTTTCCTTTAATTCAACCCACAGATAGGTATTATTTTCAAAAGGAATATTAACCCCGTATACACCGTTTTTATGGCTTCTTTTAAATGGAACTTTCTTATCTTCATTAAAAACTAAATTTTCTTCAAGAATTTCTATGTTTTCAAAACTCATAAGGTCAACATACGCAAGATTTGTGATTACAGTAGCTTCAAGCATAAAGCTTAAAGAATTTCTAACTTTTTTTCCTAATGTTTCCATTCCTTTTTCAAGCTCTTTTGAAAAATCCACCGAGCTTTCTGATATTACAATCTCATCATCAGAAACCTCTTTTATAGTTATTTCGTCAGAACTTGCAGTATCATTTATTATTATTTTTTTTTCTTCATTGTATGGTGTACCATCGTGATTAAATCTTAGCTCTTCTACAGTCTGTCCATTTTTTATTTTGGCTTTCAGCTGTGGATTTCCGTTTTCATAATAAACTTCATAAACTCCGTCTAAGTCATTATTTTTAAATTCTTGTCTTGTCCATACATTTCCATTTTTATAATAATCTTCTTTTAGGCCATTAAGCTCTCCATCTTTATAGTTTATTATTGTTTCTAAAGTGCCATCTTCTAAATAAGATTTCCATTCGCCGTCCTGTAGGCTGTTTTTATAGCTTCCTGAAAGTCTTATATTTTTATTTTCGTGATATTCTTTAAAATCTCCGTTCTTCTCGCCGTTTTTATAAATTACTTCTCCTTGAAGATTTCCATTTGGATAGTATGCTTTAAATTCTCCATCAAGAACTCCGTTTTTATAATTTGCTGATACTCTTAATTTTCCTGTATCGTTATAAAATTGTTCTGTAAGTCCGTCTCTTTCTCCATCTTTAAAAGTACCACTGTCAATAAGAATACCATCTTCTGTGTACATTTGGAACAGGCCGTGTTGTTCACCATTTTTCCAATGTCCGACTTCTTTAATGTTATTTTTATAATAAATGACATTAAGACCGTCCAGTTCACCATTTTTGTAAGAGTATATATCAAGATAGTCCCCGCCGGTCCTTTGGGTTCTTCCGTTAAAAGGCATGCCGCTGTCGTCGCAAAGTTTTCCATTTATGTTTCTTAATTGTTTATTTTCCTCAACTGCAGGAAGATATTTAAAAAATGAATATCTGTTGCTATAAAAATAGCTTCCCAAACAGGATGCCGTTAACAAAATCAAGGCCAATGTTATTTTCTTTTTCATTCCCGTCTTCTTTCTAATAAAACTTTTAATTTATTTTTACTGTTCTTTTTTCAATAAATCTATCGTTTAAAATATAATTTCACAATAATATAGAGATAAGATAAAATTAAAAGTCGATTAAGAAAAACAGCCTTGCTGCCGGAGGTATGGCAGGAACTGTATGCCGTCTTGTGGAAAAAGCTGGCGGCAACATTGTCTGCTTTATGTTCTGACTGGAGTTGGCAGGCCAGTCTATGCAGGCGCGGATATCGGTTCCTTTTGTCAGTCTGATAAAATGTTGATATTTTTTTTATAACAGATGTTTTTTTCACAACAGGTAAAATAAAGTGTTGACATTTCAGATATATGAAAATAAAATCACCCCTAGTTTGTTAAAAATGGAAGAATAAAGGTTCTGTTTGTATGACAGCCGTAATGGGCATATATTTGTTTAAGTTCGCTTTCAGAAGATATGGTCTGAAAGCTGCTTGTGTATCGCTCGTTCTTCCCCTCATTATGATTGCTATTCTCCTTATTAGCCTCTGGCTCTAAGTGCTTTTTGCTTAAGCTTAAAGCCCGGACACTTAGAGGTATGATTTCAGGGCTTTAAGGTATCAACAGGAAAATAGCCAATCTTTTTTTAATTAATGAGGAAACAATGTCAAAATCAAGCAATGGGTATGGTGCCGGGGAAGAAAACGGCACAAAAGTAAAAGAACCGGAAACGGTAACAGCGGCAAAAAATGCATTTAACCAATATTTTGAAATGGCTGGCCGCAAAAGCTTTAAGCAGTTTTACTATGACTGGCATATCGATGCCATGATAGAGCCGTTTGCCGAGCTCGCAGACTATTTCAGCCGTCGGTATCCCATTGACACGGCAGCACACTTCGACCGCTTTGTCAGGGATTTTTGCGACAGCGTCAATACGTATAATATTGACTGCGAAAAGTTTTGTTCGGTCAAATCCGGTATTCGCCATAAAGACAAAGAACTTTCGGATATAATTGATAAGATTGAAACGTTCAGCTTTGAATTTCGGCAGTTTTCATATAGCTTTATGACCGAAAAGGATTATGTCGCCGAATTCGGTCAGTGGACGTTCAAGCCGAATTATCCGTATTCTCATATGCATGGCCTGGCCGTTTCCGTTGATATCTTAAACAAAATTTCCGAACATTATAATTCTTTTGAAAATAGAAGCGTTGCCGAAAAAACGCGTTATGTTGTCGACAATTATCTGCGTACTAATATTGCATCGGATTATCGTTATAAAGCCCGGTATTCCTATAGCGCACGCAAGGCGGCAGTAAGAGGTTTTGTCAGCTTGCGCAACCGGATGAGCACGGAATATAAAACCGGGCTGTATCGTGATTATACGGATTTGTTTCAGATTGAAACCCGTACGCCGACACCGTTTGGAAAATATCGCCCCAACGGATTTGAACTGGAATTTTATGTTCCTGAAGAATATGGCGATTATTCCAAATTAATCAGTTACCTGAAAGAAAAACACGGTTGGAAAACGGTTTATACGACCAACAAAAATCCTGATGTTTATAATGACGGCCAGTCAGCCGGAGTAATTGAGCGCGATGAAAGCCTGGCCGCGATGAACGGGCTTGCACCGGTAGAATACGCGTCCCGTATTATGAAATCAAAAGCCGATGAGGCCGAATGCCTGAAAATTATGGATTCGTTTGACCAGGGGCATGCCAATGTCCATTGTTCCCTGCACCAGCATGTTTCGGCGGAAGGGTTTGATTTAAATACCTATAAGCGTTTGGTTAAGCGTATGATGAACCATGAAGACGCCATCGTCAGCAACTTTGCCGCGCCGGAACGCCGCAACAACAAACTGCTGTACGCCACTTATATCAGCCGCAATCTTAGTTCCAATGGCAAACGAGACTACCCGTTTTTATGCGTAATGACGGATTTGTGCGGCAATCTGAATGAGTTGCGTGAGATGGTGGGCTTTGGCCATAAATACAAGACCTTGAATATTATGCCGTCCAAGACTGTGGAGTTTCGCTATATGAATGCCAACTTTAACCGTCGTTATGTAGAGGCTTTTCTGCAGTTTAACCGCGATTTTGTCAACAGTGCGGTTAATAATGACGGAACGCATATTAATCGCCCGCTGGCCAACAAGTTTAACTGGATGCAGAATGCAGCCGTTGACGACAAGACGGTCTTGAAGCCTTTAAGCTACTATTACCAGAAGGCGTATGATCAGTTCCGTCCGGAGAAAAAGGTTGACCCGCATACGATTTATGAAGAAAACGTTTACGCGCGTCATGTGGCTGATGCCATCAATGCAACCGGAAAATTCGGATATTACAACAGTTGGTTTTTAAAGAGGGTAAGAGATGCAAGAGCAAAATAAAGTATTTGATGTCATTAATCCGGACAGCGCCCGCCCGTTGATTTTAACCTGCGAACACGCTTCGGCGGCAATTCCGTCCGGATATGATAATCTGGGGCTTTCTCCGATGTGGCTGGATACGCATATTGCCAGAGACAAAGGCTGTCGGGAATTGACGGAAACATTGGCGCAAAAACTCGGTTGTACGGCATTTCTGGCCGGATATTCCCGTCTGTTTGTAGATTATAACCGCCGTGAAACTGAAGCAAGCCTGATTGTTGACGAAAGCGACAAAGTCATTATTCCGGGTAATCAGAATTTAAGCGATGCCGAGCGGAAATATCGGATTGAAAATTATCATCGTCCGTATTACCATGCAATTATGGCTAAGATTGAAAGCCTGAGGCAGCAGGGGGTAACGCCGCGGATTTTTTCCGTCCATGGCTTTACGCCTCAGCTGCGGGGAGGGAGCTTTCGTCCTTGGAATGCCGGGATTTTGTATGTAACCCCCAACGCCTTTGCGGAGAAGCTTCTGCGTGGACTTCGGAATTTGCCGGAGTTAAAGGTTGATGCCAACGTGCCTTATGATATGCGCCGGTACAACACGGGCGCCGCAGCCATTTGCGGCGAGGATATCGGGCTCGAAAATGCCGTTATAGAAATTCGCGATTCCGAGTTTGATGATATGGCTGCCGGAGTGGCAAAATGGGGAAATATTTTATACGATATCCTAAATTGACAAAAAAAGCTGGACTTTCATGATAAATTATGTTACCTTAATAGCAGAAAACTATTAAAAACATATAGATATGAAGGCAAAAATTTTTATCATGACCTTGTTGGTTATGATACTCTCGGCAGTTCAAGGTTACGCGCAGAGAGAAAACAGAGGCAACACGCGCAGTCGTGCAAGAGTGGAACGTCCGCAGCGCAGTACGGTTCGCCCGTCCCGCACTCCGGCACCTCGTCGGTCTCCGGCAATTACCGGTCGCTCGTCAGCACGGCCGTCAGTATCAAGCCGCAGGGCACCGTCATCCCGGTTCGTGCGCAATACGGCACCGCAGCGGGAAACGCCCCGGCGTTCTGCCGTAACGTCACGGAGGGAACGGACAGGGATAATATCCCGCCGTTCGGGTACGCCGCAGGAGAGGCACGGAATAGCACCGCGCCGTCCGGCATCGTCTTCACGAAATCCCGGTATTTCATCCAGACGCCCACCGGCTCCGCCGCATGCAGCTCCGCGCCATCGTCCGCCTGCACCGCGCCGCGGTCATATGCCTCCGCCGCCGCATCGTCCGTGGCGACCGGTTTTCGGGCATCATCACGGTTATTTGCACCATCACCATCATTGCTATTTCAATAGTTGGTATTGGTACACATGGGGCGGGTATCATAACCGTTTTATCTGTCACCGGTTGTATCATAACAGGTTTTTTGACAGCCTGCTCGGGTACTATATCTGGGGTGCGATAAACGCGCCGACAAAGCTTGAGATAGGGAATATGATATTGACAAGATATAACAATACGTTGAAAGTCCAGGTTGGAAACAGTGTATCGTATCTTGATTTATATCGTTACCAGACAGTCAGCTATCTGGCCGGCTATACAAGCATTGAAGTGACGACCGGAAACGGCAGTGCATTGGTTCGTTTTTATGACGATTACGGCAATGAGGCGACATATCGTCTGTAAGGCATACTTGCTTTACGAGGCCGTATTTTGCTGATAATTGTCGGTAAAGCAAAAGAAAAAGGGGGCTTCGGCTCCCTTTTTTACGTGAAAAAGTAAAATGAGACATAGTAAGATATTGAAATAAAATAAGTTTTAGTAAGGCGGAAGAAAAATCTGACGATTCGGAAAGCGAAATTTGAAAAATAATGCAATTTTTGCAAATTTTGCTTAACCGTCCATCCGAAAAATATGCAGATATATAACCGGTTATGCCTGGCAGATGAAAATTTTACAATAATTTTATAAGGCCATATATTCGTTTTCAGAAAGCATCTAAGGAAAACGGATTATGATAAGTGTCAAAATTTATTGCATGAAAACACATCGCGAATACGAAAACGTGTATATGGTTATAGATGACGTATTGAAACGCAGCCGGCTTGAATACCGTATTGAACGGGTTACGGAACCGGAGGAACTGTACCGGCGCCGCATATTGTTTCAGCCGCATATCGTTATCAACAACCGCGTTGTTTTTGCCCGCCGTTGTCCGCTGCGGGAGGAAGCAGAGGAAATCTTGAGAAAAATGAAGTTGATAAAATGAAATCGGAAATCTATACTGCAATATGCAAAAAATAAGGAGAGCAATATGAAACGTCTGCTGGTTTATTCTGAAATAATAAAGCATCTGCCGCGTACCGGCTGGAAAAGGAAAGGCGTACCGGAACCCGAAACAGTGGCGTCGCACAGCTGGCAGATGGCGCTAATGGCTTTGTATCTCTCGCAGGGCAATGCGTTGGAATATGATTTTGACAAGGTTATAAAACTCTGCCTGTGCCATGACCTGGCAGAGAGCAAGCTTGGCGACATCACTCCTATTGATGCCGCCTACTCCTCAAAAGCCGTCAGGGAAACTGCCGCAATGGCCGAAATTGCTGTTGAAGCTGATTTCCCTGCGGCAGCGGAACTTTTTGCCGAATATGAGGCCGGAGAAACGCCGGAAGCGCAATTGGCCAGCGATTTGGACAAGTTGGATATGTATGTACAATCGCTTGATTATGAACAAAAATTCCCGGATAAGGACTTGGAAGAATTTCGCCGTTCTGCCGCCGCCGGAATCAAAACGGCATTAGGCCGAAATTTGCTGCGAGATTTGCAAAACCGGGAAGAACCGTTGCCTTTTCGGAATATGCCGGAATAGTATATCCCGTATTATCGGGTATGTTGCGCTTTAGCCAAGGCAGCTTGTTCCGCCAGCTTAACGGCTTTTCTGTTCTTCAGATGCTGTTGCTGGAGTTTTTTATCGGCATGATCAAATGCACTGTACGTACCGCTTGCCTGAATGCCGCGGCCATCACGTCCCGACTGGATAACCAGCGAATGGATATAGGCCTTGTCTTCATTCCCGCCTGACAAAAGGTTCTTAACAGCTTTATTTTCTTTAGAGTTCGGAGCCAATTGATTATACATTGTAAAAGCATGGGCATACCACTCACGCGTTGTCCCGTCTTTGTATTCAATTTTTCCGGCTTTTTCCAAACTATCAACCTGTTGGTAGAGTTTATCGCGGGCTGTTTCTCCCAAAATAATCTTCAGAGCCGTGTCAAAACGGTTTTTATAGGCTTTTTCCAATGCGCTCATTTCTTTTGTGAAATCAGCAGTTTTAGATTCTTTATTTTTCTGAGATTTAGAAACTTTTTGCTGAACCGGCTGTTGTTGTTTTACCGTAACTTCAGTCTTGTTTTGCTTGGCGTTGTCATCGGCTTTGCTGAACTGGTTTTGTACAAATTTTCCTCCGAAATATCCGACAAAAGCCAATCCGGTAACAACCGCAGCTTTCTTTGTCCATTTTTTTGCCGCTGCCGCAGATGCAGGAATAATGGCTATGGCTGCCATAGTAGCTTTTTTTGCCCAGCCCCGCATTTTTGCAAAGAACCCTTTGCGTTCTTTTTTCTTCGCGGCGGCAGCTGGTTTGTGTTCACTGTTCTGGCGTTTTCCTCCTTCCGGGGTTCTATTCGCTGGTGTTGCCTTTGTGTTCTTGGTTTCAGCCGAAACAATGCGGTTGTCTTTAGATGTGTCTGCTGCTTTTTTCTGCGAAACAGCGATGCCTTTTTCAATTCTGTCTTTCACCAGCCGTTTTTGCTGGTATGTTCCGAAAGTGTCTGCAAGTTTGGCAAAATCTTCATCAACCGGCATTTCTCCCCGCAAGGTCCGGTTGATTTTTTCCATGGCGAAACTTCTTAATTTATCCTGCATCCTGACAGTGGAATATTCTTTTTCATCTTTAAGCAGAGAGGCAATGAGCAGCATATCTTTGGAACTGAGAAGAGCCGCTTCTTTTTTGCTGTTCAGGATTTTAAAACGCGTGGCCTGAAAAGCCTTTTTCTTTTCGTCTTCTTTATGACGGCTGATTGCTTCAAGTTTATATTTAGTTTCAGCCTTTTTCAGCGATTTGACGATTCTGTGGTATTTAGACTGTCTCAAAATGGCAAAATAGTCCGGTAGCAAATCGGATGCTTCGGCTGTAGGCACTGCGGCACCGGCAATATAATCTTCCAAGAAATCGGCGCTTTGCCTTTCAATAACTCTGGAATATGCGCCAAAGGTATCTTTGGGGTCATAATCGGGAGTAACGCCGGCCTGCGCCTCAACAATTGTTTTTAACCAGCTTTCATCGTAAATTTTGACATTTTTATTTTGCGGCATAATCTAAACCTTTTCAAAAAAACATAAAGTATAACTTTTATACCACTTGAAATATATTTTGTCAACATTTTGTTTATATAAAATAAAAATCCCGTTTTGTTTGGCAAAACGGGATTTTTGAACGCTGTGGCAAGAACGGCAGCGGTAAAATGCAAAACTCTGCAACAACGCCGAAATAGCCGGAGATTGCAACAAAACGCATACTGTAGTAAACGCATTTGCTAAATGCTATTGCAGGGAGATACAGTGCATAATATGAAGATATGCGGCCATAGCTCCGATGCCGGCAATGATAATGCCCCAAATCAGCATACATGGGAGCAGCGTTTTTAAGCTGACCTTTACTTCCTCATAATCAAAGTTAGGCATTCTCGCAAAAAAGAATCCGAGAACAGCCCCGATTGCAAAACCTATTCCCGAAAATAAGAAATAAGTGCCCGGATTTTGATAAAAACTTCCGTCGTTTCCGTTTGATACGGCAAACGCTGCCAACGATAAAAATAATAGAGATTTCATAATGTAAAATTTATTTATAATGATAAAATAACTGCTTAAATAATAAAAAATATATAAATTTTGTCAATATTTATTTTCCGTCGATATTTGTAATCGCAAAAGATGTCCGGATAAATCTGAATTGCAAAATTTATTCCTGTCCCAGTCCTGTCCGGATGAAATTTTTCGCCAGATATAAAACCAGACATAAAAACGGGAGTTGTATTAAACAACTCCCCTGATTAAAAGAGGCCAAATCAGCCGAGCATTTCCCGGATGAAGAGGCATAAAACGCCAAGGCAGAACCCTGAACAGCCGAAAGATGTCCAAAGAGTCCTGCTTTTAACCAAATGGCGGCAGCTGCCGTCCAATGCATCGTATTTGCAAGCGTGCATAATGCAAAGGTTCCATATCGGAACAATAAACAGCAGCGGCATCAAGGCCGTTCGGAAATCATTCCAGCACAAGAACAGAATTCCCAATCCGGCACCTAAAAGAATGCTGCCGACTGCGCCGCATTTATAAGCGGGGCAGAAGAAAATGTCTGTATCTTTGCCGTAAATGTACCAGCAGACGGCAGCAAACAACAGGCCGCCCAAGGCTCCCAGAAAGGCACACTGCCAAACGGTTAATTCAGTCGGCGGAACCGCCGCTAAAATAAAGTTTTCCATAAGGCCGGTTATTATCTATTGTCGTATTGTCAGCTAAAATAGCATAAACCCGCCAAAAAGGCGACACATGCCGTAATAACAGCCCCGCCAATAACGCAACTGGTTTTTTTCTCACAAGATGTAATCTTAGTTCCCGTAATAATGTCAATACGCGGCATTATTGCATAGATAAACCCGAGACACGCACCGACAAGAAGTCCGACACCGATAAAACTTGCCAATCCCAGAGAGTTGTTGACTCTGAGGAATGAACCGCCTTCGCCGCATGACGTCAATAACATCATTAACGGCATAAATAATAATTTTTTCATACACAAAATTTAAATAAAAATAAAGTAATCAGTTTATAAATAATCAAAAAAATGTTTTTTGTCAATTAATCTTTTACAGAAACAGACTTGCCATTTAAAAAATATTACATACAATCATTTCGCCATGAGAGATGAAATTTTAATATATAATGACAGCGGAACCGGTGATATCCGGCCTTTGCGGGACAGCCTGAGAGAGTATTTTTCTCCGCAGGGGATAAAAATAGATACCGTTACGGCTGATGATATAATTAAAAATGACCGGCTGAATGGCCGGGTACTGGCTTTTTTTATGCCCGGCGGTCGTGCTACGCCGTATTTGGAAAAACTGAAAGTCCGAGGTAATCAAAAGATTGCCGAATATGTGCAGAGTGGAGGCGTTTATTTCGGGATATGCGCCGGAGCCTATTATGCCAGCCGTAATGTTTTTTTTGAAACGGATATTAAAGATGCCGCTGTCGTGCAGCAATGCGGGCTGAACTTAATTGACGCCGATGCCGTCGGAACGCTGCACCGGGAGTTGGGAATAGCCCCGTATTCGCAGGATTTCAGGTCAATGGCAGCTGCAAAAGTTTTATGGCGCGCCGATAATGAGCGGCATATTGCCAGTTATCATGGCGGGCCGTATTTTAAACCGCTGTCGCACAGCAGGATACAAGTATTGGCAGAATACGAGTTTGAGGGGAAAACGCTGCCTGCTGTCGTTATGCAGAAACACGGGGCAGGGACTGCCATTGTTTCCGGGTTGCATATAGAGGACACGGGGCAGAATCTTAAGCGTATTTTAAACAGCCTGCTTATAAAGGAACCCGATGCGTACGGCATTGCTTCGGCATTGGAAGAAGGGGAAGCTGCCCGTCGGGCTTTATTTTGCAAAATGATGGCAAAAATCCGCCAATAACTTTGGAAAACGTCTTCAAACAGCGCTTTGGGTACTTTTTCTGAAAGTATTGCGTTACCGGCAACTTTTCGGGTTCGGAAATTGAAAATGAAAAGGCGTCGGCATTTGGTCTGCAAAGTTGTATTTCAGCAGAGGTATACGGGGTTTCTCCTTAATGATAGAATCGATTTGCCGCCGTTTTTCTCTCTCAAACAACAGGGAGTCTTGCTGAACTTTTTTAAGATAATTATTTTCCAGCGAATCCGTAAGCGAGGTCATAAATTTTGCCGTCTGTTTGTATAAAGACAGGTTTTTCAGGAAAACGATTCTGTAAAAATCGACAGAGAGGTCATGCCTGTTGAAATACATTTTATGCTTTGTTTTCATCTCAAACATAAGGTATCGGGCTTTAAGCTCCCGTTCGTTTTCTGCGTCGGAATTTTTAATGGCTCTGGCGAGGCTTCCGCCCATGGCATGGTTATGTTTGCTCATCATGTCAAGCGTCGCTTGCATAAAGCGGCTGCCGTTTTCCAGAATATCCGGAACGCTGTCGCTGGTCTGAAAGGCTTCCAGTGCCTGTCTGCGCCTAAATTCAAGGTCGGAGTCGTGCAGATTTTTTGCCATGGCGGCGTAATTGTTTTCAATCACTTCGGCAGAAAGTGCTTTGGGACGGTATTGGGCGTAAATGTTGTTCTGCGGCCGTACAAAAGTTCTCTGTTCAATCGCTTTAATCGTTTTATAATCAGCCCCGTTGGCAAAATGTTCATAAAAACGGAAAGACGTATCCCGGTTTTCCAATTGGTTAATCTTATTCAGCAGGATTTCTTTTTGTATGTCAAAATCCGCTCGCTCTTTTAAGAGACGGTTTTCCCACTTCTTTTCATTGAAAAATAAAGCCGATGCCGCCGCAGCACAAAGTCCTGCTTTGAATAGTGTCCGTTTCATTGTATTGTCCGTATCTGGTGATGTCTGTAAATATTAAAAAATAATAGACAAATTAAGAGACAAAATCAAGCGTTTTTTTGACGCTTTTTACTTGACATAATACAAATTATAAATACCATATTTCGCAGTTATTTATAATTTTTACCATTAAAAACATATTTTTATGGAACATGAACATGTTACACTGCAGTCGTCTGAAGATTATCAGGAACTGTTTGAAAGATTTTTGTCGGCAGCCGGCATCAGCCCTGCGGAGTTTAAGGCGTATTTGGCTGCATCGGTTCCTCACTGCGGCGCGCTTCGTACGGTCAAAAACGGTTTGGCGGCAGAAACGGCGTATGAGGGGATTTTTCTGTCGGAGAACTCTTATATCATCATGGATACTCTGAGAACCCCGGAAACGCGTGTGTCTCGGCAGGAAATGGAAGAATATCTGGCAGTACACAACGCCCGCCTGCCTGCAAAGGCAGAGTTGAAACGCTTTGACGCATGGAAAAACAGTTTCCGCTGCGTTTTGGCAAAAGTATATTCTGCAGAAAATGTCCCTGCCGTATATTGCCCGGATATTCCCATAACGCCTGAAAACTATTGGACGGCAGAAACTTCGGCAAAGTCTCCTGCCTCGGCAGCATATGCCCTTATTGCCGTGTGCGATGAGGCATCGGCATCTCAGGCGTTGCAGTTTTGCCGGGAAATTTACCGGAAAATATTTGCGGCATATTTTAGCTATTAAACCAAAGCGGTGCATCGTGCGCCGCTTTTTTTGTTGCCAAATCCTAAAACCGCTTTTATACTCAGCCCGTCAAAGAAAGTAAAAACTTTGAATTTTTATATTTCTTTGGTGAGTTGTAAATTACATCAAAGAGGAACTGAAATGAAAATACTTGTCGGAATGAGCGGAGGCGTTGATTCCTCCACCGTTGCCTGTATCTTGAAAGAGCAGGGGCACGAAGTCATCGGTGCAACGATGTCCATCTGGGACAAAGCCAAACATTATAATATAACGGCGCATAAAGATGCCTGTTTTTCGCCGCATGAAGAAGAAGATATCAAAGAAGCGCGCGCCTTGTGCCAAAAGCTGGATATTCCCTATTGCGTCATTGACTGTACCAAACAATATCAAAAGCTCGTTTTGGACAATTTTAAGTCGGAATATCTCGCCGGTCGCACGCCGAACCCGTGCGTTATCTGCAACGCAGCCATTAAGTTTGCGGCCTTGCCGCTGAGCGCCGCCGAGCAGGGCCTTGTTTTTGACAAATTCGCCACCGGACACTATGCCCGTCTTTCGTATAATGAAAAGCTGCAGCGTTATCAACTGCGTCGCGCCGTTGATGAAAAAAAGGACCAGAGCTATTTTCTTTATCGCCTGCAGCAGGAGCAGCTGGCGAAAATAATGCTGCCGCTCGGGGATTTTACCAAAAGCGAGGTGCGGGAGATTGCCCGTAAATATGGTCTGAATGTCAGCGACAAGCCTGACAGCCAGGACTTTTATACCGGAAACATTAACGACATTTTGCAAACGGAGCCCAAACCCGGAAACTTTGTCAATACTGCCGGAAAAGTATTGGGAACGCACCGCGGAATTTGGAACTACACGGTGGGCCAGCGCCGCGGGCTGGGCATCAGTGCCGACCGTCCCCTGTATGTTATCAAACTGGATAAGGAAAAAAACGAAGTCGTCCTGGGATATGAAGAGGAGTGTTATAAAGAAGCATTGGTTGCCGATGGTCTGACTTGGTTGTCAGTTCCGCCGCTGGCTGAAAAAACGGAAATTCAGGTACGGCTGCGGTCGTCGCAGGCGCCGGTTGCCGCCGAGTTTCTGCCGCAGTCTGCGGATACGGCCGCAATCCGCTTTTTTAGCCGACAAAAGGCTGTGGCAGCCGGACAATCCGCTGTTTTTTATGATAATGACGGATATGTGTTGGGCGGCGGTTTTATAAAAGGAACGCAGAATGCCGCAGTCTGAAGTTCCGCTTCCGCCCCAAGCCCCTGTACCGGATAAAAGGGAAATCGTCCGCCTGCTAAGCAACGAAGCAAACCAACAGGAGCTGTTCCGTCGTGCCGATGCCGTCCGTAAGGAAAATGTCGGAGATGAAGTACATTTGCGCGGGTTGATAGAATTTTCCAATATTTGCCGCAATAACTGCCTGTATTGCGGTATCCGCCGCGGCAATACGCACGTCTGCCGTTACCGTATGGACGAGGCGGAACTGGTGGAAACCGCCCACAAGGCTGCCGATATGGGCTTTAAGACCATTGTTATGCAGTCGGGCGAAGATATGTATTACACTAAAGACCGCTTGTGCCGGATAATTGCCGCAATAAAAAAATTTGACGTGGCGATAACGTTAAGTATCGGTGAGCGGACGTATACGGAATACAAAGCTTTTCGCGAAGCCGGCGCCGACCGCTATCTGATGCGTATAGAAACCACAAACAAGGAACTGTACCACCGGCTTGATCCCCAAATGAGCTGGCAGCAGAGGTATGAATGTCTGCTGATGATAAAAGAACTGGGGTATGAACTCGGTTCCGGCATTATGGTAGGGCTTCCGGGACAGAGTATTGAAAGCATAGCCGAAGATTTGCTGTTTCTGCGGGATTTGCCGGTAGATATGGCAGGTATCGGTCCGTTTATTCCGCATCCGCAGACGCCGTTGGCACATGAAAAGGGCGGTACGCTTGATTTGGCATTGCGTACAATGGCTGTTATGCGCCTGCTGCTGCCGGACATTAACATTCCTGCCACGACCGCGATGGAGAGCCTGCATCCAAACGGGCGGATTATGGCGTTACAGGCCGGAGCCAATGTTGTTATGCCAAACGTAACCGAAGGCGAATACCGCCGTTTGTATGAATTGTATCCCGGAAAAATCTGCGTGAACGATACGCCGGTGCATTGCCGCAGTTGTATCGGATTGAAAATAATGAGTATTGGCCGCACCGTCGGAACCGGCTATGGCGGGCATAAAAAATTGAAACCATAAAAGAACCGCCAGAATAAAGCTTCCGTAAAAAACGGTAAAATTTTTCTCCGTTACTGTCAGTAAAATGAAGAAAAATTTAACAAATTTCCGCTATACTCCTCTTAAGCTATACTTTTCTTAAAATATATAAGGAGAGATTGATGAAAAAGTTTTTGTTTTTCGCGCTGCTTGCCGCTGTATTTTTAATTAATCCGCATGTTTCTTCCGCCGAAACGCTTTCTTATATTCCGGACAATCCGGAAAAGGCGCTGATAATTATTCACGGCTACGGGCAAAACGGCGCCAGGATGCAGGGAATGACCAATTCTCTGAAAAAGGATCTACCCGATACCGCGTTTTACTATCCGACCGCTCCGGACAGGGCGCCGCATCGCGGGTACCAGTGGTTTGCCATTCCTGCGTTTGGTGCGGAAATGTCGGAGATGAAACTGTACCGGCGTATGCTTGCGGATGCTATGGACAACGTGGCTGTTTTGCATGATTTGGTTGACGAGATTCATAATGAGTTGGATATCCCGTATGAAAATATAGACGTTACCGGATTTTCCCAGGGCGGGCTGATGGCAGTGCTGACGGCGTTGACCAATCCCAACCACATCGGGCGTGCCGTATCGCTTTCCGGCGTTCCGTTAGTGCTGACCGACGATTTTGATGCGGATATGGTTGTGTCCGAGCCAGATATTTTGCTCATACAGGGAACAAATGACAACGTTATTCCCGCCAACAGCATTGTTCTGACGCAGAAAACGCTTGAATCGCTGGGGCTGAAACCGGAAACGGCGGAAATCCGCGGCATGGGACATCAGGTAACGCCGCGTGTGCTGCAGTACTTGATTGAATTTCTGCAATGAGCAGCAAATAAAAACCTTGCCTTTTTTATATCAAAAGCTATACTGCCGCTAAATTAAAATTATTATTCACTTTCTAAATATTATATCATTATGAAAACATTTTGTAAAAACAGATGGCGTATTTCCGCAATCACCAAAGACAACAGCGGCTATTGCTTTTTTTCAAACGGAGTTAAGGTATATCATCTTAGCTATGGTAACGTCACAGGTTGGATTCCGCCCGTATCTGCGGATACGTTGCCGTGGCAATACCCGGTTTTGTCGGTAGAAGTATATGAAAACGGCGAATATTATCAGACAACGCTGGATGGCCGTCCGATTAAAACCGACAAATACTTGGCGCCGTTGGAAAAGTTTGTCGCGCATTATCCCGAAAAGCCGGATTTGGAAGATGAAATCAACAGGCTTCCATTGTTGTACCGCCCGGGGTTGAAAGCTTTATTGTATTTGAAGTTGAGGAAACCGGCGGACAAAAGCTATTTATCCCTGTTACTATGGCTGAATCAGGCTGCGGCAAAGGTATATAAGCGTTATAATGCGATAAAGCTGTCATATTCTGCTGTTTGGTATAATCAGCATGAAGACTGGAAAGAAATCAAAGCTGCCGGCCTTAAAGCCGTAATGGAAGCTCAGGCTCATATAGAACCGAGGTTTCTTACGATTGAGGATTATCTAGAACAGCTCGGTGTCTATGATATAGACGAACTGTCTGAGGATGAGCTTGAAATTGTGACGGAACTGGTCTGCTATATGATAAAGGTCAATACAGCCGTTGCCCAGGAGCAAAACCGGGTATGGAAAAGCTTTGGTGCTCCGCGTGAACTGTCCGAACAGGCTGAAAAAAAGGCCTATCTGGAAAGCTTAAAAGGTACCAGTGCAGAAAATTGGAAGGATTACCATACTAAGCTTCTTCCTGTCTACGAAGATTGGAAGAAGCCGGATTTGGCGAAAACTGAAACCTGGAAATATCAGGATATGCTTTCTCGGGGAAATTTGACGGAAAAGGATATGGAGAGCTTTTTCCGGCTATACCAGATTTGAAATACGGAAAATTAAAAAAGAGCGGATAATCAGCCGCTCTTTTTTATTGCAGTATACTTTCAAAACCTTTATTTATACATATCTTCCTCATTAAGGTATTGCTGGACATACTGTCGCACGCCGTCTTCAAGGCTGGTCATTGGAGCCGTATATCCGGCCTTTCTCAATTTTGTTAAATCGGCTTTGGTGTAGTACTGGTATTTTCCCCGCAGTTCTTCCGGCATTTCTTTGAAGCCTATTTTCGGGGTTTTGCCCATTGCTGCCCAGACAGCCTTAGCCAAATCGTAAAAGGAACGGGCTTCGCCGGTGCCGACATTGAACAGCCCGTTTACCTGCGGATTTTCCAACAGCCACAGGATAACGCTGGCTGTATCGCCGACCCAGACAAAATCTCTTAATTGTTCGCCGTCCCTGTATGCCGGATTATAGGATTTGAACAGCTTAACTTCCCGGTCGTTCTTAACATCCGGGAAAATATGGGCGACAACGCTTTTCTGGCCGCCTTTATGATATTCGTTTGGACCGTACACATTAAAAAACTTCAATCCGGCATATTGTTTGGGAACCGGGCGTCTTTCCATGATTTCCCGGGCGGCAAAGCGGTCAAACAAAGCTTTGCTCCAGCCATAGGGATTAAGCGGCCGCAGGCTGTTCAGAAAATCCAGAGATTCGTCATCGGTGAACCCCATGTTTCCGTCGCCGTAGGTTGCTGCGGAGGATGCGTAAATGTACTGCACATTGTTTTCGCAACAGAAATACCAAAGTTTCTGGCTTAATTGAAAATTGGAACGTATAATCAAATCTGCATCTTTTTCCGTTGTCGTTGAGATAGCTCCCATGTGAATGACAGCCGTTATTTCCGTTTTATGTTCTTCCAGAAACGAAAATGTTTCTTCCGGTGCCACAATGGCTCGCAGTTCTCTTTTAGCAATGTTTTTCCATTTGTCGTCGGAACCGAGCCGGTCAACGATAACGATGTCCTTGTATCCTTTCGCCTGAAGTTCAGCTGCGACATATGAGCCTATAAAGCCGGCTCCGCCTGTTACAATAATCATAAAGCCTCCATAACTTCGTTAAAATTCGTTTCAAATAAAAAGTTCTTGCCGACGCCTGCCGCTTTTCCAGCTTCTATGTCGCGCGGCTTGTCGCCGACGGAAATGGAATTTTGCATATCTATGTCGTACTTGTCACGGGCTTCCAGAAACATTCCGGCATTTGGTTTGCGCCGGTTTCCGTCCAAATCCGGACAATAGAAAACGTCGGTAATATGCACGCCGCTGTCGGCAAATTTCATCGTCATATAACGGGTAATTTCCTGAAAATCAGCATCGGAATAATAACCGCGGGCAATGCCGGATTGGTTTGTTATGACGATAATAAGATACCCTTTTTCTTCGGCGCGGCGGCACAATTCAATGACGCCGTCGATAAATTTGAATTTTTCCCTTTGGAAAACATAGCCGTAGTCGACGTTAATCGTACCGTCCCTGTCCAGAAACAAAGCCTTAACCATAGATGTTTCTTTCAATCAAATCGCAAATCAAGTGCCCGACGGCAATGTGCATTTCCTGAATATGAGCAGAAGTGTCTGCCGGAACCGCAATGGCATAATCGGCCATGTCTTTCATCTTTCCGCCCTTTCTTCCTACCAGAGCAACCGTCTTTATTCCGGTTTTATGTGCCTGCTCAAAAGCTTGAACGACATTTGAAGAGTTGCCACTGGTAGACAGGCCTATAAGAATATCGCCGCCTTGGCCGACACCTTCCAACTGGCGGGAAAAAATGACATCGTAGCCGTAATCGTTGCCGATGGCGGTCAAATTCGAAGTATCGACCGTCAAGGAAATGGAATTCATTGCCGGACGGTTCATTTTATAACGCCCCACAAGTTCCGCCGCCAGATGTTGGGATTGCGCCGCACTTCCGCCGTTGCCGCAAAATATGATTTTATGTCCCCGTCTGAGGGCATCGGTACATACATTTGCGATTTTTTCAATCTCCGGCGTCTGCTGTTTCAATTCCGCCACGCCGCAAGTCAATTCGTCAAATTGTGCGTTGATATATTCCTGCATGATTTCATCCTTTCATAAGTTTTGCAGTAACTGTTGTCATACAAACACTGTTTTGGTAAATTCGTAATTCGGTTTTAACGTAAAAAATATTTTTGGGCAAAACAGCGTTTGTATAAAGCTAGGCAGAGAAGTTACTCTCTCTCTCTCTCTCTCTCTCTCTCTCTCTCTCTCTCTCTCTCTCTCTCTAGGTTTCCTGCGGTTGCTGTACTTTCTTCTTTAGGAAAGAGCAGTTTTTTAATCATTTTTGTTCCGGGAATTTCTACAAAATGATATGCAATGACAGCAGAAACGGCAACAATGGTAATATAGACACCTGTCATATACCAGATGTGATCCGTAACTAGTTGAGAGTATTTATCAAAAATCAGTGGCCGTGTAATCCTCAAAACCGGTTCATGAATCATATATACGGCTAAAGCATAACGCCCGCATATAACGGAAATATTATTATTGAAAAACTGGGAGATAATTCCCTTGTTCAGCAGAAATAAAGTGAACAGCACACAAAATGTCATCACGTAAAGAAGTGAATTCAGATTTGGATTACGGATTAGCAGGAAATATATCATATACGACAAAGAGCAGGCTTCTAAAATGCTGTATATAATTTTTTGCCGCGGTGTATCTTCTATATAATTATATTGCCGGTACCATAATCCGATAAAATATCCGATACCAATCCCCGCCAAAGCCCGGAGCATTCCTACATTGAAAATATAGCCATAAGTCATATTAGTTCCTGAAATATTGCCGTTTTGCCTGTGTACCAGAAAGGCATAACTGAAATATATTAGTAAAAATATGGCAAGCTGTACATTTTTGGAATTAAAGTTTTTTAACAAATAATAATAAAAACAGATTGTAACAAAATACGCTGAAATAAACCATGCGACGCCGCTGTTGTGGATAGACAGGCCGACATTGTCCAGTAACAATAACGAAAAGACACTTTCCCTGAAAGAATAGTCGGTAATTCCCAAAAACTTCCAGAGCCTGATTAACGCAAGATATAACAGCATCAGAGGAAATAAGCGGGAAAACTTATTTTTAACAAAAGCAATTGTCGGTTGTTTTTTCCAGGAAATAATCAAAAAAAAGCCGGAGATGATAAAGAAAAAATCTACAATAAAAGGAAGGTTAAATGTATTTTGCGGCAAAGATCTGACAAATATGTCGGCAGAATTTTTGATAGCCCCCGTATTGGTAAAATGATGAAAGGCTATCAGTAATGCAAACAAAATTCTGAGAAAATCTATGTTTTTTATCCGGTTCATAATCCTATCCTTTCATTTTTTCTACCAGGCTGGAAGTGGAATATCCGTCCAGCCTCTTTAAAATAACCGCCTTGCCGCCATAGCTTTGTGCCAGTTTCCCCTCGGGCCAGTTTTCCAACGCATACCCCTCTTTGGCAACGATGTCCGGCCGTAGTGCGTCTACAATATGTAAAGGGGAATCCTCTTCAAAAACGATAACATAATCTATCATTTCCAATGAAGCCAATAAAAGCGCCCGTGTTTTTTCGTCCTGAATTGGCCGCGACGGCCCTTTGTAACGTTTGACCGAAGCATCTGAGTTTACTGCGGCAATTAAAACGTCGCAAAGTTTTTTTGCCTGCATAAATGAGTTTAAATGTCCCAAATGGCAGCAGTCAAAACAACCATTGGTAAAACCGACACGTTTTCCTTGGTCACGCAGATGTTTGACGATGCTTTTAGCTTGCTCCAGTGTGATAATTTTCTTTTTCTGACTCCACCCGTCATCCGGCATCGCCCTTTGTGAAAGTGCCATTTTTAACTCATCTGCCGTAACGGTTGCTGTACCCAGCTTTCCAATGGCTATGCCGGATGCAGTGTTAGCGAGTTTCATCGCATCTTTAATCGGAACTCCGGCTCCCAGACAGGCTCCTAATGTAGCCAAAGCCGTATCACCGGCACCGGAAACATCAAAAACTTCTTTGGCTTCGGTTGGAATTTGCATCAGTTCGTCCGGATTGTCTGCAGGAATATAAACCATACCGTATTCAGAAAGCGTAACCAATAAATTTTTAATATAAAATTTATCAAATAATATCTTAGCTCCGGCCGTGATTTGTTCGTGAAAATCTGCTGCCAACGGATTGTACAAGCATCCGGTAGCTTCCGAAAACTCTTTTAAATTCGGTTTAACTAATGTCGCGCCGATGTATTTTGAATAATCGGTTCCTTTGGGGTCTATAATGGTCTGTTTTCCAAACTGTCGGCAGATGTCAATAATCATTTGTGTTGTAACCGGGGTCAACAGCCCTTTGTTATAGTCTGAAATTAAGACAATGTCGGCCTTTTTGACGGCATGTGTCAAAATCCGTTTATAACGCGGAAGCAAATCTGTAATGACCGGAAGAATTTCTTCCTGATCGACCCGGGTCAGATGATTGGCGCCGGCAATCAGGCGGGTTTTTACAATTGTCGGATAATCGGCAAGGCGCAGAAGATGGCTGTGAACGTTGACAGCCGAAAGTAAACCTGAAAGGCTCCGCCCAGCCTCATCTTTGCCAATAATCCCGATGAAATCGCAGTGTACGCCCAACGATGTAAGATTTGCCGCTACGTTTCCCGCTCCGCCGAGCATTTTTTTCTCATGATGAAACTTAAATACCGGTACCGGGGCTTCCGGAGAAATCCGCTCCACTTTTCCGTACATAAAACGGTCCAGCATAATGTCGCCGATAACCAGCACTCGGATATCTTGGAATTTTTCTATGTATGTAGTAAGTAATGGCATTTTATTCCTCTTTTATTTCAAGATATTAAATGTTCAAAACTGCGAAAATATATCAAAAATCTCCATATAATTTTAATACTTTGACTTTTGAAAGGGGATTATGATGAAAGATAATTGCAGCGCGGTGTTGTCCGTCTAAAATCCTGTTGTGAGCATCTATGGCAATGGATACGGAATTCAAGTCAGGGTGATAATCGGTAATCAGTTTCTCAAACCTGTCAGGAGAATGTGCATCACTAGGGTTATAAGTGTTTTTGTAGTTACAGTATTCTATATATTCCTTACGATTTCCTTCCAAATAATGAACAGCAGGACTTTCAAAAAGTTTACAGGAAACCCATTGATGATTTTCATATTTGAAAATTTTTAGTTCAGAGATTGTTAACTCGATAATTTCATAGGCAAAAATATTCTGTTTAGACAACCAGTTTTGTACCCATATTGAATCTAAACTGAAACATGAATCCTCAATTATTTTTTCATAAAGGGATTTTGGAGTGGAAACTGTTAGTTTATGTTCATAAGCATCTATTTTCTCAATAACCAATTGAGGCGTAATTGAAGACATGCATAATGCATTTCCAATTAAACATTTTTTTTGCCAGTTATCAGTAAGACCGGCACATGCAGGGCAGATATCAGCCGTAATATTTATATTGTTGCTGTAACTGAAAAATTTTATGGGAGTCGGACCAAATAAAACTACGGAGGGACCTGTCTTTAACGCTTTTCTCAAATGAACCATGCCACATTCGCCATCAATATGATACAAAGCGTTTTTCAGTAAAATTTTTAAATCATCCCAATCGGTTTTTCCTATTAAATTAACATCAATGCCGTGTAACGTTTTACAGCGTTCTGGAGATTCGCCCAACTGTACAATTTTAATTCCCTTATAACGATTTTTCAATAATTTAATTAGTGTATTAAAATGCTCAACCGGCCACATTTTAGGAGCTTCAATTGTACCGGAGAAAGGATTCACGCCACGTTGGATAGTAATAAATCTGTCTTTGTTCAGGCCGAATTCCTGTAATCTTTTTTCTTCATCTTTATTAATATGTATATCAAGAATGTAATCGTCGGGCATATTTAATGCATTGTCAATATCTGCGACATTGAAACATGTTTTATTATTTAAAATTGAATACTTGTAAATTTGGCTGTTTAATAGGGGGCGCAATGTGAAAAATCTTGAAAAATGATCGTCATCTCTAAATCTTTTCCATTTATCAAACAGTTTGAATAAAGCCGGATTTACTCCGTGTATTTTATTCCAGTCGGCTTTTAATATATCTGGAAATGAATGTATATCTATAACAGCATCATAGTATGAGAAATCCTCTTTTTTCAAATCCGTGTAATTATAATAGGCAGTAACAAAATCTTGTTTGTCGAAAATGGCTTCGTTAATTTCAGAAGAGGGATGTCCGAAAACAACTACATTAAGATTATGGTTACGGAATTTTTCATAAAAACATTTAATGAAGTTAGCATGAATCAAAACATTGCCAAAACCGCCATTTGTGCGAAAAGCAATGACCAGTTTTCTGTCATTATTAATGTAAAGCTGGTTATGACCGTCGGAACAATCAGTTTTTTTATTAAATAATAGACGAAAATTATAAAAAATAAATTTGATTATTATTTTTTTATCCGAATATCCTTTATTTTTGTATTTCCAATATCTGCGAAAGATTAGTTCAACATAAGTCATATTGTTTTATCTCCTAGTATACCGGTTAATTGACTGAAGACAAATTCTGGTGTTAATGAATTCATGCACGGAAGAGTATGGAACCCTCGTACGCATCTGCTTTGCCATGAGTTAATGACCCATTCACAGGCCATTGGACAGCCATTTCCCCTCAAATTTAAATTTTCGGAATATCCATATACTTCAGGAGAAGTTGGCCCGAATAAAACACAGGAAACACCACCGTGTAATGCATGCCGGAGGTGAACCATCCCTCCCTCGTTATCTATATGTAAAAAAGAATTTTTGAGTAGTACTTTTAAGTCTTCAACAGATGTTTTTCCGACTAAATTTAAGTCAATATTGTCAAACGATGGACAGCGGATTTCATTAATGCCCAATTGAACAATTAAAATATCGGGAAATGAATTTTTTATATAAGATATCAGCGTGTTATAAAAATGTATGGGCCATAGCTTGATACTGTTTTCAGTCTGTTTATCGTCAGTGCCGCGATGAATGGTTATATACTTTGTTCCTGCAAGATCTAAGTTCTTTATATTCGTAACAGAGGAGGGGTTAAGCGGAAGTTCGTAATTAAAATTTTCAGTAATATTGAATAAATCATATATATCACATTGTTGAATTCTTTTTTTCTTTAATATTTCTAAAATGGTATTAGCCTCACCGTCACAAACAGGAAGGTGGTCAAAAAAGCGGAGATGTTTCAGACGAAATTTCTCACACGCTTGCACAAAGTCTATTAAATCCGGAGCATAAAGATATATTTTTTTTAAATTTTTATGCCTGACGTCAGGAAAACGGTTTAAAACTACAAACAAATCATATTGGCCGTTATTGTCCTCAATATCTCCATCAAGAAAAATATGATTAACAAAACCTTGCTTAGGAAACAATGCTGTTACTAATGATAAGTTCCTGTGTGCATATACATCAATGCATATATTTTTATATCCTATAAGTTCTCTTATTTTATATAGATAGTTCGCACCTATTAAAATATCACCAAGCCCGCCTTTTAACTTAAAACCGATTTTTAAATCTTCAGCCATAATAGTCTCCGTACTAAAGTTTCACAAATTCTATGATAAATTCGGGTGTCAGTCTCTGCATGCAATCGGCACAACATCCGGTTTTGATGCATTTTCTCATCCAGTCGTCTTCAATCCATTCGCAGGCAAGCGGGCAGATTCTCCTGCTTAAATTTACATTTTCCGGATAGCCGTAAAATCTCTCGTCGGTCGGTCCAAACAGGACAACGGATGTGCCGCCGCGTAAAAAATGGCGTGCATGAACCATTCCTCCCTCTTGAGAAATATGCAGTTTGGCATGCTTCAAAAGTGAAAAAGCCTCTTCCATATCTGTTTGGTCACGCAAATCTATGTCAACACCTGAAATTGGGGTTTGTTTTTTGCTGCCGATTTGAATAATTTGAACTTCGGGATATTTATCTTTAAGCAATCTGACGAAACGTCTGTAATATTCTTCCGGCCATTGCCGTGTTTCATTTTTTATATTTTCCCAACAGCGCCCGGATCCGGTCTGAATGGTAATATAATTCGGCGTGTTTATTCCAAATTTCTGTAAAACGCTGTAAATATCCAAATTGCTTTCTAGTTTGAAATCTAACTTATCCATACCGAGTAAATTATTGATGTCTCCCTGGTTTTCTCTTGTACGCCCCCTCATCATAGATATGGCTAGTCCTAAAAAAGCATTTTTGCTGATAAATAAATTTTTCTGGTGAAACTGATTAACAGTTTCAATATAAGCGGAAACCTTTTTATTTAGACGATTTGGTATATAGCTTTCAATAACAGGGAAACGGATAAAGGAAATATACAGGTCATAATTCGGGGCATCTTCTTTTGTATATACTGAATTTTTGGGGAAAATGACATTTTTATAACATAAATCCTTATTGTTGCATAAAATGTCAATAATGACGTCTGTGCCAAAATATTTTTCAAGGGCGCAGACATATTTCGCCGCGATAATCAGGTCTCCCATACCACCGAGAGCTTCAACGCCGATATGTATTTTCTTATCCGTGTATGAAGTTTTTTGTTTGGCTAGATTTTTTAATATATATTTGAAGTTCCATAAAATAATACGCAAAGCAAGCCGCTTGCTCGTTTTGGCTTTTTGAGAATATTTAACTATTTTTGCCTGCAGTTTATTAATGTATTGAGTGAATTCAGCCATTATGCCTCCAAACTTTCGCCGTATAAAAACGATTGAGTACTAATACAGAGAAAGAGGGTTTCTCAAACGAACGGCAAAACAAAAATAAAATTTCAGGCATGGATGTTCCTTTCTTTGCAGCGTTTTAAAAAGGTATAAAGAGTAGTTCTGCCGATGCCAAAACGTTTTGCTATCTCTGCTTTGGTTACGCCGGCGGAAATAAGCTCTGCCACTGCTTGCTCCTGACCCGATAAAGACGTACGAATCATTTTGCCAAACGGGCGGCCTCGTTTTTTCCCCGTTTGCAGAAGATTTTCCTGAATAGCTTTGTTTTTTATGGAAAGCAGGCCTTTATAGATTTTCAAAACGTCATTCAGGCAATCTTCCATTAGGAAGGGAAATCCCAAATCAAGGGTCAGGTTTTCTTTGATTGTACAGATTCGCAATTTGTATGTGGAAAGCTGGGCAATAACCTTGATAACATCTTCAAACCGTTCACCAATAATCGAAATGTCAGCCACAATTAAGACATCGCCTTGTTTCAGGTTGCACGGCAGAGTTTTTGCAAGGTCATCTGTTTTAAGGAATTTGTCAATTGTCAGATTATAGCAGTCAGCGTAAGAGCGGACAGATTGTTCCTGTTCGGACGGAGACGCATATCTTCCTTTAGTATTGATATATCCTAAAATCATTGGCGGCAGGTCTTTTCCATCAGCAATAAAAGTTAAGGCTAAACATAAATCCCACGTCCGAGAAGCACATAAAACAAAATTGTGCGGTTATGCGTTTAACGAACGTTTAATTCTTAATATTGTACAGAACCAAAGTTCGTTGTCCCGCATAAACTTTTTAGCCGAATCTTATGAGATAAGTAGATTTATAGCTTGACTTTCATGGGATTAAAGGGGTATAAGAATTAAACGTTCGTCAGATTAAAAATATTCTGTGCTATATACGATTAGCCGTTTTGATACGGGTTGTTTTTCAAAAATTGGTAAAGAGTAAAAATGCTGACCCGCATCAGCTTGGCTATCTGTTTTTTGGGCAGGCCTTTATTGATAAGTTTAAGGATATCCTTTTCTTTTCCGTCCAAAATGTGTTTTTTGTTTCTGCTGCCGAATTGTCTTCCTAATTTTCGACCGCTGGCTTTGATGCGTGAAAGGGCTTCTTTTGTTCTTTGGCTGATGAGGTTCCGTTCAATTTCCGCAGATAACGAAAAGGCAAAAGCCAGAACCTTGGATTGGATATCTGCTCCCAGCCGATAGTTGTCTTTGATTGTCCATACTTGTATTTCCTTTTGCATACAGAAATTTAAAATGGTCATGACTTGCAGGAGATTTCGTCCCAGGCGGGAAATTTCAGAGCAAATCAGGATATCGTCCTTTTTTAATTTTTTGAGCAAAATTCCCAATTTTCGTTTTTCAAAATCTTTTGTGCCGGAAATCATTTCCGCAATCCATTTGTCAATTTTAATTTGTTGCATTTGACAGAAATTGTTGATTTCAAATTTTTGATTTTGCAAAGATTGCTTATCTGTAGATACTCTGACATATCCGTATATCATTATAGTCTCCTTAAAAAATTACGGGAACGCTTTTAATTTGTAAAAGGCCTGCAGCGCGAAGACGGCTCTCGGCGGATTAATCGGCACAGGAAAGTACCGGTCGTTGTTTATCCAATAAATTTTTTTGCAGGGCATTAAAAATTTGCAACAGGTGAAAAAAAACGATATTTTTCCCAAACAATGCCTAATCCGGCTTTCAGAGCAGGCGTAAACGGCCGGAAACAAACAGTACTGTCCTTGGCGTTGACAAGTTTATTCGGGTTCAGAATATATCCGATATTTTGTCCGGCCATCAAAGCGGCGTTATAAACCAAATTATGAGCCGTTATTATATTCAGTTTTTTGAAATCAGGACCGAACTACCCTTGAAATTCATTGCGAAAAGATGTTTTGACCAAAACCCGTTGCGAACATATCAGCAGCAGCCTGATTAAATAAGCCTTGGAAATGTTTTGTCTTTGTGCCAATTCGTATTTTGAGGGCATTATAACGCCCCAGATGTCTTGAACAGAAAGTTGGACAGAACTGTATTTGGACAAATTTGCCGATTGGATGAGAATGCCAAAATTCGGCAGCTATTTATCCAGCCGAATTTTCTTCCAGCTCTTTCAGCAGCCTTAAGATGGGCGGTTGTGCTATATGCAGAAAGTCAGAAGCTCTTGTTGTTTTTCCTTCTCAGACACATTTAAAAAATAGCGCAATACTCTGAATTCCATAATTTTTTCTCTGACATTCCGATATATTGTAAAGATAATATATATTTAAATTTGTAATACTGTCCAATCAGAAAAATTGATTTATACCGTCAAATGGATAAGCTTCCGTTTGATAAGGTTGAAAGTTTTTTTAAGCTAATGTAAAATAATTGTAAACAGTTAGGTTGATTTTGTTATAATGTTTGTCGTGCGGTTTCTTGCTGGATAAGAGGTCGCGGCTATGGAGAAGGAACGATGCCAGAAGAAATATTCAATATAAATGCAAAAATTGTAAAGCTGAATAATGGCTATAAAATGCCGATTATTGGGATTGGTACATACAGTTTGCACGGGAAAGCCTGTGCAGAGGCAGTAGGGGCGGCTTTAAAGAACGGTTGCCGAATGATAGATACAGCATCATTTTATGGTAACGAGAAAAATGTTGCAGAGGCGATTCGGAAATCAGAGGTTCCGAGAAAAGAAATTTTTATCGCCACGAAGTTATATCCAAACCAGTTTTTTCAAGCAGAGAAAGCCATAGAGCAGGCGCTTGAACGGCTGGGAAGCGGGTACATTGATTTGATGCTGCTGCATCACCCCGGCGAAAACGACAAAAAGGCCTATAAGGTGATGGAGCAGGCGGTAAAAGATGGAAAGATAAATTCCCTCGGACTGTCAAATTATTATATTAAAGAATTGGAATTTTTTCTGCCGCAAATAGAAATTAAACCGGTAGTCGTGCAAAACGAAATACATCCGTACTATCAGGAAACAGATGTCGTCGCATACATTCAGCGACAGGGCATAGCTGTCGAGGGGTGGTATCCGCTTGGCGGCCGGGGATATACGGAAGCGCTGCTGAATAATAAGGAATTGGCGGCAATCGGTGCAAAATATGGTAAAACGGCTGCTCAGGTCATTCTGCGCTGGAATTTACAGCGGAACATCATCGTAATCCCCGGTTCCAAAAATCCTAAGCATATAAAAGAAAATATGGATATATTTGATTTCAGTTTAACTCAGGAAGATATGGAAAAAATACGGAGGCTTGATTGTAGCGAAAAACACGACTGGTATTAATAAGTAGTTCTGTTGACTGGATTGCGAATAGTGTAAAATACGGAGAATTTCCTCAAAATAGGATGAGAAGCAATGACTGAAACAGCCGTAGGTAAAAATAAAAAATATCTTGACTTAGAGCTTACTCTAAAAATTATAATAATCACATAGAGAGAAACTATGAAGCGTTTGGATTCTTGCAAATTGTCCGCCGGAGCAGATACAGCGGAAACACTTGCCGGAATATTGGGCATAGAACAGACATCAGTTTTTCTGCAAAATAAAAAGGATTAACCGCAAAATTGTTGTGCTCGTAGAATAGATTCGGGAGGGGTTTCAGTCCGGCGGACACTGTAAATGTTGTTGAATGTGCTTACCGGCAAGGGGGCATCAGTCGGATTATACAGAAAAACGACAGAGGGAACGAAAAATATAAATTGATTGCAATCATTTGAATTGCAGGAAAATTAGGCAGAATTACGTTTGGGGCAGAAAGATAAAATATGGAAACGAAAGGGAAAAACAAAATATGTTAATGTGGTATGTAATTTTGGGAATAGTCATCATATCTGCCGGAGCCGGCTTGATTTATTTAAGTGGCAGGGTAGCCAGATTTGGATTTATGAAGATGTTTGACCGGAACGGAAATAATGCGCAATGCCGGAAAACAGCCGGATTTGTATTAATATTGTTAATTTTTGCCGCACTTAGCCTGACCATAAACCTTGTTAATGCTGTAGTGTGTTTGCTTCACTTTGTCTGTATCTGGCTGCTGTGCGATTTAGTCTTTTATTTGGTCGGACATTTTCGGAGGCGGCCGTTCAAATATTATTATGCCGGCATTGCCGCTATTCTGTTAAGCTGTGTTGTTCTTGGTTTAGGCTGGTATTTGAACCACCATGTCTGGACAACGTCTTATACGGTTGTTTCAGAAAAAGCTGGACAAAAATTGCGTATTGTTCAGTTTGCGGATTCCCATATCGGAACGACATTTGGCGGTAAAGGTTTTGAACGGCATGTTAGAAAAATACAAGAATTGAACCCGGATATTGTGTTGATTGTGGGGGATTTTGTGGATGACGGTACGACGCGTGAAGAAATGGTTTCGGCGTGCCGGTCGCTGGGAACGCTTAAAACGAAGTATGGCGTTTATTTTGCTTTTGGCAATCATGACAAAGGGTATCATGCTCCGGAAGTCAGAGGTTTTACCGGAAACGAGTTGATTACGGAATTGGAAAAAAACAATATCCGTGTCCTGCAGGATAAAACAGTGTTGATAGATAATACATATTATGTTGTCGGGCGCCGGGATTTTTCGGAAATTCAAAGGGGAGGTTTTCGGGCAGATATGGAAGAACTTGTTTCCGGACTGGATAAAAATAAATTTATCATTGTAATGGATCATCAGCCTAATGATTATGAAAAAGAGGCAAAAGCAAGAGTAGATTTGGTCCTTTCAGGGCATACTCACGGCGGGCAGCTCTTTCCTTTGAATAAAGTTGGGGAATGGATAGGGGCTAACGATAAAACCTATGGTATTGAACGTCGCGGGCAGACAAATTTCGTCGTCACGTCGGGACTTTCGGATTGGGCAATCAGATTTAAAACCGGTACGAAGTCGGAGTTAGTTGTAATAGACGTTATGCACTCAGATAATTAAACAGATGAGTTTTTAGCAGTGCCACCGACGTCAACAATAAGAAGCAAATTATATGTCTTAGTATCTAACAAATTTCTTGATTACTCTTTCGAATAAAGTCAATGAGCATTTCTGTTTGTTTATGTAAATCCAAACACTTGGCTAAATTCTCTTTAGTATAATTCTTATTTTTTGTGATATCCAAAGCAAATTTAACCTTGTCAAAAGTCTCAACCTTTTTGATATTTTTGTAAATATCAGGGAAAAAGCTGAATTGTTCAACATTTAGAGATGAATCAAAATAATTATGCAATGCTTCTGTCGGTAAATAATTTTCAATTTCTTTACCAGCTGTTACCCAATGCGCATTAGAGAACTCTTTTTGTATCCGTTTTACTCTATCCTTTAATTGGTCTTCGGATGATTTTTTATCGCTGTCCATTACAACATAAGAATGACGATTGATTTTGAGCATTTCTATCAAGCTGTCGGTATTTTTCTTTTCTTCAACATTAGCTGTATAATGCGAAAGAAGTGTGCCGCCATAATAAAGAAATTGATAGTCCAATCCTTCTTCCAAATCGTTACCGCCAAATAGCTCAAGCCATTTCTTAATGTAAATTCTGTCGGAAGGCCCTTCAACCCAAATAACGCAATTGGATTGCAACAAATCACTTGCCTTAAAGCCTAAATCATCTAAAAGAGTTTGTTTTGCTTTCTCAGACATTGCCGGTTCAACAGTTGATTTACAACCATCATTGCAAATTCTGACAATTTGAGCATTTATGTCTTTGCCAAACAAATCAATAGCAACATTAGAGTGAGTTGTTAGGAATATTAAAGAATCGGGGTACCTTACAGAATACTTTTTAATATGCTTTAACAATTTTCGCTCTAAACTTGGGTGTAAATTGTTTTCAAGTTCTTCAAAAGCAAATATGTTTTTATAATTGTTCGACAGTCGGGGAACAGTATGCAGAAGCGTTAGTGTGGCAATAATGGTTTTTAAACCGCTACCGCAATCAGAAAGCTTAATGCCGCCTTTTTTATCTTCTTCTAAATAAATTTCATACAAATTATTTGCACCTGTTAAGGTATATATGCGTTTAAATGTTATTTCAGGGGCGACAACTTCATTAAGAAGAGAAAGAAAATCATTTTCTATGTATTGTTTCCAGTTAACCTCTTTTCCGTTATTACCTGTCAGTTTTGCAGTATGTCCTTGCTCATCATTTAGCATTCTTGCAATTAAACTGCATATTCCGGTAGAATTTGATTCTATTTTATAATCAGTAACTTGTGATGCATAATCAATTTTTTCCTTATTAATATCCCGTTCAGCACGAAGATGAAGAAAACGGTATCCTTTAAATTGCTCTATTAAAAGTGGAAAATGCAAACAAGAATCAATAATATTTAGATATGGAGCTAGATTAGCTATGGTATTTGCATCCAATATAAATTGATAGTCGGAATCTGTAGAAGCCTTTTCTAAAATTATTTTGCGCCCAGACAAATGCCTGCCAATAACATCCCAATAGGAGCTATGAGGGGGAAAATCTGGAGCTGTAGCAAGGGGCGAAAATAATTGTAAAAGTTCTGCATCGGTTAAAGTTGTCTCCAACTTCACACAAAAAGGCATACTCTCCAGTGTTCCTTCAACAATACCCGCAAGTGCTTCCAATAGCTTGGATTTTCCACTATTATTTTTGCCAATAATCACATTAACGGGTTTAATATCATCAAACCCTTGATAATCATTTTCTTTTACAAAACATTTATAATCTTTGATTTTTATAGAAGAATACATTGTTGGAAGCCCGTATTAATACTTTCTTTATTGAATAAAGGATTCACGAAAATTACAAGAAAAAACTTTTCCCCTCCCATTAAGTAAATCTGCAAAAGTCTGGTAACGATTCTTTCATATAATAATCCGACCACGTAAACTCACTACTATTTTACTACTACCCAAAAACAAAGGGTTTAGACAACCTGTCTAAACCCTTGATTTTATTGGTGAGCCCGACGGGATTCGAACCCATGACCCTTTGATTAAAAGTCAAATGCTCTACCGACTGAGCTACGGGCCCTCAACTCAACTGAAATGGACTTATAAAGGATAAAAATCAGATAGTCAATAAAAAAATATAATTTTTTTTCACATGGCTATTTATTTGTTAACTATTATGTGCTAAAAAAACATAAAATACAAAATAACAAGCTTTTATAAGAGGTGAAAATGTCCACAATGAAAGAAGTTGATCAGGAAAGCAGGTATGATATTTTGCAGAATGAAGAAGGCGATATCCTGATTATAATAAATTCCCGCGCCGGCGGTCCCGAAAATCCGCGTTTCGTCTATGACGGCGGTGCTACGGCCTTGTTGTACCGGACAAAAGATAGTGCTGTCGTTTTTGAAAATGTTGCAAAAGAGGCTCGTTTGCCATTGAAATCTGTCAGTTCTATGCTGATTGTCGAAGTGGAAAATGAAGATGTGGCTCGCGAATATGTTGTTCCCGTGCGTATAGTAAAAGATGTAAAAGCCTTGATTAAGTAATATCTTTCCCCTAAACTCTGGCTGATGTAGATTCTGCAAGGATAAGATGAAAGGGCTTGGGGATAAATGATAAAAATAATGGCATATATGGTTATTGTCGGTCTCGTAGGATTTCTGAGGCTGAGAATGAAGTATGACCGCTTGGTATCGTGGCTGATGTTTTTTGCTGCGGCCTTTTTGTTTATAGATTTTTCCGGCCGTTTGCTAAATAGCGGAGGGGAGGGATTCTCCTTTTTGTGGAATACTTCCCAAATTGGAAATATAACCATTGATTTTCATCCGGAACCCAAAGATGCAGAATTGCTGCTGCCGTTGTTTTTCATATCTTTGATTACGATTTTGCACAATAATATTTTTCGCTATGAAGAAAAAAAGAGCGCATTTAATGCGCTTGTAACTTTGAATTTTGTATCATTAAGCCTGCTTGTTTGCGCAGAAAACTGTGTTCAGCTTATTACGGCTGTGTTTATAACCGATATTTTAGGGTACCTTATATTAAAAGACGTCGATTCGTCGCGCCGCTATGTGGTATATAATTTTTTTGCCGATATGTGCCTGTTTATGGTTTTGGCGCTTGCCTGCGGAAAATTACAGAGCTTGGATTTAAACCGTCTTCCGTATTATGAAGAAATTGGCAGGCATCAGGATTTTGTCGGGCTTGTGACAGCCATCGCACTTTTAGCAAAAACCGGATGTTTTATGTTTCAAAGTTATTTGCTGGATTTGCATGCTGCCCGTTTTCAGCGGATGAGCGCCGTGAATATGCTGTTTGCGCCTCTCGCCGGGATTATTGTGCTGCTGCGTCTGAACAGCCTCGTTACCGTTTCGGATTTGGCGCTTCCGTTATTGAAAATTATGGGAACGCTGACAATGGCTGCGGGTATTGTATATTTTGTCGCCGTTGACAATATAAAAAAGAAGCTGGTGTATCTGAATATGGGATTTATCGGATTTTTGCTTCTGTTGCTGGTTAAAAACGGATTCGCCTGGAGCTGGCTCTGCGCCGGCTATTATGTTGCTGCCTGCTTTTTTAATCTGTTGCTGCTGAAAATATATCTTTATCAGAATCATGAAGTGCGGGTCAGCGAAATGCTGAACAGCCGGGAAACCAATTCCGCTCTCATGAATGCAACGCTGATGCAGCTTATCTTGGCCGCAAACGTATTTTTTGCCGTCATCTGGAAAATTGCAGGGAAGTTTGCCTCATCTGGCTGGATTTGGGGAGGCGGTGCAGCTGTTTTAGCCGCTGTGGCGCTTGTTTTAAATCAGATATACAGGTCGCCGCATACCCGGCGTTTGGAAAGCCTGAATCCAAATCCGCTCCGCCCGTTGTCATTTGTCGTTAATTTTTCGCTGTTGATATATGGCTCTTGGGTTTTAAATGCCTTTACGCCTTATAATATAGCCTTTATGGTTCTGTTTCTGGCTGGCATTGTTTTGTTGCCTTTGTCGCGCCTGCGGGCTGTGTACGGCATTGAATGGCTGCAAAAGGAAGACTTAAGCAAAAGCTTTTTCTTCTATGCGCTGGTTACGCCGCTGATGTATATCAGCCGGACTTTATGGCTGTTGGTTGATTTTGTTTTCTCCGAAAAGATTATAACGGCGGGTCTTTCCGCACTCAATCGGTTGGGATTGTCGGTATTTTTCAAGATAAACCGTAAAAGCTATATGGCCTATTTTGTTTTTATCCTGTTGGGATTTTTGGCATTTGTCGTATCTTTTTATAGGAGTGCACTGCCGTGAGTTCATATGTGTTGCTGTTGTTGGTAATAATTCCTTTGGCCGGGTCGTTTTTTGCCCTGACCGCCAAGAACGACCGTAATTATGCGGCCGAAAACGTATATAACGTTTCTATTTTAAGCCTGATGCTGAATGTCGGCATGGTTTTATATGGCTTTTCCCTGTTTGATATGCAAAAAACGGGGCTGCAGCTGATGGAGAAATTCTCCTGGTTTGATTTTCCGCCGGTTCAGATTAGTCTGGGAGCTGATGTTTTTTCCCTGTTGCTGATTTTGAGCGTCAATATGGCTTTTCTGATTGCAGAACTTTGTTTGGACCGCCGCCGGACGGAACGTTCCAAAACGCTGATAGCGTCAGAACTGCTGTTTGTCAGCCTTGTAAACGGTTATTTTGTTGCCGCGGATATTCTGTCTTTTTATATCTTTTTTGCCGCCTCCGGAGCTCCTCTGATTATTTTGATAAGTACCTATGGAAGCCAGCGCAAAAAAACGGTTTTAATCCGTTTCAGCCTCTATAACCTTATCGGTGCGCTGCTTTTGCTGGTTGCGGTTCTGACAATGTATAATTTCAACGGGGATAATGTTCCGCTGAATGCGGCTGGTCGCTTGGAACTGAACGGTTATACGGAATACTGTGTCTGGCTCGGCATCTTTCTCGCTTTTATCTCCCGGCTGCCAATATGGCCGTTCCATTACTGGATATCGTCAATCAATGCCAGTCTGAAAAATCCGTTGGTATTTTTGGTCGGCAATCTGATTCCGCTTGTCGGGCTGTATGGCTTTATCCGCTTTTGGCCTAACAGCGTGCCGGCGACCATAGCCGTATATGCGCCGGTTTTTGAGATTGTCTGCATTGTAACTATGTTGTTTATCTCGCTGGTCAGCCTCAGCCATAAAGATATCCGCTACAAACTTTTTGCCTATACGACAGTTTATTACCTGCTTTATCTGACCAGCGTATTTCTGCCGACGGACGTGTTGACGCAGAATATCGGCTATTCGTTGTTTTCCTATATTATTATTGTAACGGTGCTGTCATTCCTCATCAGCCATATTGAACATCAGAAAAAAGAGCTCGGGATATACAGTGCCGGCGGAATTTTATGCTATATGCCCCGTACGTCAAAATGCCTGTCCCTGTTTGTTCTGGCCGGTATCGGGCTGCCGGTAACGTCGCTGTTCTGGAACAATTTTCTCATTATTTCCGAAATATTTAACTATAACCTGATTTTGGGAATAATGGTAATGCTGTCTTTGTTTATGGTGGCGTTGTCGCTGTTGGAAGAATTGTATCGGATGAAAGACAAAAGCAACGCAGCGTCAGCCTGTATTCTGGGGGCGGATTTGCCCAATCTCCATTTTGCCGTTTATATCGGCTGCCTGTTGATATTGTTCTTTTCGTTTTTTAAGCCGTTGTGGTTTGTATTTTAGGAGAAAAAGACGTGATTTTGCACCAGCTTGTTTATACGCTTCCCGAATTGTCGTTGTTGATGGGGATTGTACACCTGGGCATATTGTATATGCTCTCATATGAATCGGCGCGGCTTTATGCCCGGGTATCCCGTTTTTGGCTGTTGGCGTCCATATTCTGGAACATTGTTTTTTACAATAAGACTTTCAGCCCGCTTTATTTTGCCAATGATGCCTATACTTTGCTGTTCAGCCTGTTGGCGGGCTTCTTGGCATATATTATGCTTGGGTTGTCGTCAGCCTGGTTTTCCGTCGAAAACCGGACAGGTTGCAGATACTACGTTTTAGTCCTTTGCGCACTGATAGGCATAGACCTGTTGCTGGCTGCATCTAATCTGGTGGCGCTGCTGTTCTGCTATATACTTCTGATTTTCATCAACTACCGCCTGCTTGGCATCAGCTATGAAAAGCTGCCGTCAGAAGCCGCCGTGCGGTATATGGGCGTATCGGCCGTGATTGTCCTTATTTTTGCTGCCGGTTTCGGGTTCTTGAATTATATACAGGACGGAGCGGTCGATTTTTCGGAACTTTATGCGCTGTTTTCCGGAAATACGGCTTCTCTGCCTCTGTTTTTGGCGGCGGTGGCAATTGTCGTCCCCTTTTTATATTCGCTTGGCATTGCGCCGTTTCATATAATGGCGGAAGACAAGGCCGGCAGGGGGATACTGCCGGTCAGCCATTACTTTGCCTTGGTTGCGCCCGTTGCGCTGTGGGGAGCATTTATTAAACTGAACATAGAACTTCTCGCCCCGTATAAAGCGGCGCTGGCGCCGGTATATGTCGGATTCGCCCTGTTGTCCGCCGTCTTTGGCGCCGTTGGTGCTAATGCCAGAATAAATCTGCATCGTATAATGTCATACAGTTCAATGTATCATTTCGGGGTTGTGCTTCTCCTGCTGTCTTTTTTCAGAATTGAAACGGACTTTGCCGCGTTTGTTTACCTTTTTGTTTATACGCTGAGCCTGAACGGCGGCTATCTGGTTTTTTACAGCCTGAAAAGTCATGGCGAGTATTTGGCGGCAACAACATCTTTGTCCGGTCTTGCCGAAACCCGCCCGTATACAACCGGAGCGCTTCTGGTCAGCCTGTTTTCCATGATAGGGCTGCCTCCGTTGGCCGGGTTTACGGGGCAGCTTGGCGCTGTTTCCGAACTTCTGAAAAATGGCTGTTATGTCAGCTTGGGGATTATTTTGCTTTTTCTTCTCGTTCTGGCGAAAGCTTATTTGGAAATCATAAAAACCGCCTATTTTGAGCATAAGGTCAAAATATTTGATGCGGAAAATAAAACCGTTCTGCTGTATACTATGTTCTGTATGTTGTGCATCGTTTTTGTTTCATTTAATCCGTACGGCTTGTTTCACTTGTTGCAGGATATGTTTTATGTCGTCGGATTATAGGCGGAAAAGATGCAATTGTTTAGTTCGGAATTGGTATTTTCGGTTTAGGAGATGAGTTTATGCTTCCGGTTTATAAAGAAAAAATTACTCTGTGGGATTGGTATGAGATTGAAAGCACCGGTTCTACGAATGACGAAATAAAGCGGCTGGTACCGTCGTCCGGCAGGTCTGTCGCTTTAAGTGCCATACGTCAGACCGGGGGGCGGGGGCGGCGCGGCCGCGGCTGGCAGGAAATAGAGGGGAACCTTTATTTAACTTTCAGCCTGGACATTCCGGCTGCGGAGCTGAGCCGTTATGTCTGTCTCATCGGCTTAAGTCTGGCTGAAACGGTAAAGGAAATTGCGCCGCAAAGCGATGTGCGGATAAAGTGGCCGAATGATGTCTTTTTAGGCGGAAAAAAACTTTCCGGCATATTGCTTGAAAATATTTGCGGCAGCCTGTGGGCCGTCGGTATCGGCGTCAATGTCGCCGCGGCGCCCGAATTGTCCGGAACAGGCTATGAAGCCGGTTCGTTAAAAGAAAATGGGATAATGCTTGACCGTATTGAATTTTTGCATTATTATCTGACTAAATTTGCGTCAGACCTTGAACAGTACCGCCGGGAAGGCTTTCTTCCGCTGAAAGAACGGTGGCTCGGTCTGGCGTTGAACTGCCGGCAGAAAATCAGCGTCAAAACCGAAACGGCTGTAAAAACCGGAGAATTTCTGACTATTGACGACAACGGCTATCTGATGCTGAAAACCGGGGAGGGGATAGAAAGGATTGTCGCCGGCGACTTGTTTATGTAAAAAAAAAGGAATAATAAAAAGATGAATGATTTTAAGAAGAAGGGAATATATTTTCTGCCGCTGGGCGGTGCCGATGAAATCGGAATGAATATGTTTGTGTATGCGGCCAACGGCAAGCTGATAGTCGTAGATGCCGGCTACGGTTTTTTGAATGATGATTTTCCCGGTATGGATATGTGCTATGCGTCTCCCGAATTTCTGGAAAATTACCGCGATGATATTTTGGGGCTGTTTATCACCCACGGACATGAAGACCATCTCGGCGCCATCGCCCAAATATGGCCTGCGCTGCAATGCCCCGTGTACGGCACCGATTTTTCACTGGGTCTGGTAAAGGAACGCCTGAGCGAATATAAGCTTCAGGACATTGTTCCTCTGGTATCGGTAAACAAGGAACCGGTAGTAAAATTAGACGGGTTTGAAGTTGAATTTATTCCGATTGCGCACTCGATTCCCGAAACCTCCGCCCTGTTTATCAAAACGCCGTATGGCAACATCATGCATGCAACGGACTGGCGCTTTGATGACAATAAACTGTCAATGGTCAAAACCGATTTTGCATCGTTAAAGCGCGCTGCATCCGAAGGAGTTGACATTTTCGTCTGCGATTCTACTAATGTTATGGTGGACGAACCTCAGGCCAGCGAAGAAGAAGTGCGGCAAAATTTGATAAAGATAATTCCCGAAATGCAGGGGGGCATCGTTGCCACCTGTTTCGCATCCAACATTATGCGGCTGGAAAGCCTGATGCTGGCGGCGCGGGCAGCCGGCCGGACGCCGGTGCTTGCCGGGCGCAGCCTGGTAACCAACGTCAAAATCGCCCGCCAGTGCGGATATTTGACCGAATATCCTGAAATTCATACAATAGACGAGGTTGAAGGCATAACTTCCGATAAGGCGTTGTATATCTGTACCGGTTCTCAGGCCAACTATCGCAGCGCCATGACGCTGATTGCCAATGATGAAAGCAAACATATTAAGCTTTGCGCGGAAGATAACGTTATCTTTTCATCCAAGATTATCCCCGGCAATGAGGATAAAATTGAGCGCTTGCAGGAAAAAATTCTCGCCAAGGGCGTCAACCTTGTAACCGAAGAAGATTATCTGGTGCACACCTCCGGCCATGCCTGCAAAAAAGATTTGCAGGCAATGTACGAACTGTTGAATCCCAAAATAGTTCTGCCGGTTCACGGCGACAAGAAATTTATCCGCGAACACAAACGCTTTGCCAAAAGCTGCGGCGTGGAAGATGTCTTTTCTGCACAGAACGGCGATGTCTGCCTGTATCAAAACGGAAAAATCGAAATGGTTGAGCAGGTTCCGGCAGAAGTTATGGGAGTCGACCGCGGGCGCAGTGTATCGCTTGGCTCGGAATTAATTAAAAACCGCCGCCGCATTATGTATAACTGCACTTTGTTTATTTCCGCCGTCATCAGCCGTGATTATGAATTAAAATCCCTGCAGTTTGATTCGATAGACATTTTGGAGGCGAACGAATGGTATGTCCTGCACGAGGAAATTATGCAGAAGGTTCGGCCGCTGATTGAACGGCGACTGGCGGAACATCCGCATCGCAACGCGGCGGAAGATTACATCCGCGGCCAGATACGCCGTCGCGTCTTCAATGCCACGGACATTAAGCCCGTTACCATGCTTCAGGTGCATTGGGAAGAAGACGAAGATAACGAAGGCGACGACAAGGAAGTTTACAGCGTAACAGTTTTTTAGGAGAAAAAAATGCAGAAAATTATTCCCGAACGATTGCAAAAGGGCGATAAGATAATGGTCATTGCGCCGGCCAGAGGCGTAAAAATTATCGGCAAAGATGTACGTGAAATAGCGCGCGAACGGTTGGAAAGTTTAGGCCTGGAGGTTGTTTTTGCCCCGAATGCGGTGGATGAAAACTGGGATTATATGGGCTCAAGTTCCGTTGAAAAACGCATCTCCGATATTCATACTGCATTTGCCGACAAAAGTGTGAAAGGCGTTATGACCATTATCGGCGGTGCCAATTCCAACCAGCTCCTGCCGCATCTGGATTATGAGCTGATACGCCAAAATCCAAAAATATTCTGCGGCTTTTCCGATATTACGGCGCTGGAAAATGCCATTCTCGCCAAGACCGGGCTGGTAACCTATTATGGGCCGCATTTCAGCTCGCTCGGGATGAAGAAAGGCTGCGACTATACGTTTGAACATTTTGTAAAAATGCTCGTAACCGACGGTCGTGATGAAGTGGAACCCTCGCAGATTTGGAGCGACGACTTATGGTTTTTGGACCAGGACAAACGCGAGTTTGAAGCGAATGAGGGCTATTGGAAGATTCGCGCCGGCTTTGCCGAAGGTACGATAATCGGCGGCAATCTGGGCACGTTTAACCTTTTGCTCGGTACTTCTTACCGTCCGCGGTTTGCCGCCGATACAATTCTTTTTGTTGAGGATACCGAAAGCAGTCCGCTTGCGGATTTTGAGCGCAATTTGCAGGCGCTGATTTATCAGGATGACTTTAAAAACGTCAAAGGCCTTGTTATCGGCCGTTTCCAAAAAGGTTCGCAGGTTACCCGCGAGGGGCTGGAGTTTATTCTCAACACCAAACCCGAATTAAAGGATATGCCGATTTTGGCTAATGTGGACTTCGGGCATTCCGCGCCGCTGCTGACGATTCCTCTCGGCGGAACCGCAAGGCTGGAAAACGGGCGCCTGTCGTACCGGAATTAAAAAGCGGCTTCGGAAAAAAACGCCAGAAAAAATGATTCGGGCAAAATTTAAGGCGGTTGTTATCACCGCCTTTTTTGCTGCATAATCGCAAAAATTTCCACAAATTTCCGCGCCTGTGAAACACTGTCCCATTGCTTCGCCGTTTCGCGCAAGGCGGCTCGGCGCTGCTGAACCAGAGCCGGATTTTGTTCCAGTTCCCGCAGGCCGGCGGCGAATTCCTGCTCATTGCCGTACATCGGCAATGCTTCCCCGAAAATTTTGTAAATGCCGCTGTTAAAGCGGAGATAGGGCAGCCCGCCGTTTTCAATCACCTCAATAACCTGCGGGGATACCAGCTCGTCCCGTACCGCTTCGTCGCTCTGGTCAAGCAAAACCGCAGAATAGGTTTGGAAATCTTCAGGCTGCGGTGCATCAGGCATAATCTCGTCAGTCGGCCAGACATTTTCAAACCCTTTGCCATATACGTCAACGCTCATATCGGCACGTCCCGCCAGATAAAGCGGCAGCGAAAATCCCCGGTTGTCGCCGTAAAACATTGCCTTGTTGTTTGGTCGGCGGTTTGCCGGATTTTTTATGTTAATCGCGTCCGGAATGTAAGCTGTCCGGACGTTAATTGCTTTCAGATGCCCGAAGGCCGCCATACTTTTGACGACTACCACGTCAAACGACCGCAGGCGTGCAGCGTCGTCAGAGCCTTGAACCATCGGCAGCCATAAGACGTTAATGGCGTTTCTGTCGGCAACTTCGGGGAGATTGCCTATATTGTCTGCGGCATACAGGTTAAAATCTCCGGTTGCAAAAGAACCTTTTCCCGACAGGACAACTTCGGTTCCCGTCTTGCGCAATGCTTGAGCCAACTCCTGCATATCGCGGAAAAACGGCGAAATTTTGATAGAGTTGACATTAATATAAATTTTGCGGACTGCTGAAACATCCGGGGCAGAACCCGTCTTGTTGTGAGTATTTTCTGCATTTTTCGCAACAACTTGTGCCGCCGCTGTAGCTTGTCCCGGATGCCTTTCCTGCCGCCGCAAGGCATAGCCGGCAATGCCGACAGCCGCGATTAAAAAACAGAAAAGTATTGCATATTTTTTCTTCATCTTTTGCTCCTGCCGATATTGTCAAAAAGTTGTTTTAGCTGTTTCCCAACGGCTTTGTTGGTATAGCCGTGGAGCGTAATTCCCCTTGCCCGCAACGCTTTTTCCCTGCGTTTCTCCGGATGGGCCAGATAATAGTCAACCAATGTTTTGAACTCTTTTTTGTCTTTGTACATCGGAATGCTGTCGCCGAAAATCTCTTCAATATACGGACTGTATTCGGAAATGATAAAAGCCCCGGCAGCGCTGGCATCATACAGCCGGTTGATGACCAGCCCCATTGCCGCCAGGTCATCAGGATGGTCGCTAAGGACAATTTTTGCCGAAGCGTAATATTTGTTTAACATATTATTGTCAACATAATCGCCCCGGATAAACCTGTCTGGGATTTTACCCCGCCAGTTCAGCCCATAAACCGCAATATCATAGCCGTATTCAACCGCATAGGTAACGCTGACACGTTCATACCACGGCGAACCGACGAACAGGAGTTCGCTTTGCAGCGCAGTATCCGGTTCAGGACGAAACTTTTCCGGATTTGTAAATTGCGGTACAAACACGGCCTTATGGCCTTTCTTGCGCAATTCCGGCAGCAGCGCCTTGGCCGGCGTGGCAATCAGGTCAAAATACTGCAATTCGTCATTAAGCGAAGCATCTGTGTTATATTGAAAAACGTCTTTGGTATTTTTAAATTTTGCCGTATCTGGAATTTCCGTCGGAAAATAAAGGTACATAATCCGATTCTTGCGCTCATCTTCAAAATCTGTCTGATTGTATTTGAACTGCATATACAGCAGGTTGCCCGCATTGTCATAAAAGTCGTCGGGATAAAACTGCCGGTTAAAATAATAATTGCGCACCTCAAATCCGCTTTGCCGCAGGCCGTCTTCCAAATCCAGTTCCAGCCAGTATTCGCCGATGTTGCGTGCCGTCGTTTCCCATGGGCTTTTAATGGCCAGTTTGTTGTAGTCCAAACCGTTTTTGCTGCCGAAATTGCCGTCTTCGTCCGCAATACTATTTTCTCCGTCCGATATGCCGCCCGCTTCGGTCGCAGTACCGTTCGTCTTGCTTTCCCCGATCTGTACGCTGCCCGCTTTGGTCGTGCTCTCCTCCTCCGTATTTTCCCGCAGTTCCTGTACCGCATCCATAATTGTCTTTGCCGCCGTCTCGTTAGTAAAATGCCGCAGGGTGATTTCCTGTGCCTGTCTGGCTTTTTCTTTGCGCTCTTCCGGGTGTGCCAGATAATGCTCCAGCAGTTGTTTCAATTCCTCTTTGCTGTTAAACATCGGAATGCTGTCGCCGTAAAATTCCTTTATTTCCGGCATATAGTCTGAAATCAGAAAACCACCGCTGGCCGTAACGTCAAAAACGCGGTTGCTGATAAAACCGGCCTGTTTCATATCCGCGCGTGTATCGTTGAGGACGATTTTTGCCGACGCGTAATATTTATGCAGTTCCTTGTTGTCAATGTAGGTGCCTTTGACCATTTCCGCCGGCGCTTTGCCTTCCCAGCCTTCGCCGAACAGGGCGACGTCAAATCCGTTTTCCATCGCCCATAAGGCGCTGATGCGTTCATATCCCGGCCGCCCGACAAACAAAATGTCGTATGCCGCGTTCTTATCATATTCGTAAAAAAACTTCTGCGGGTCGGTAAACTGCGGCACAAAAACCGTTTTGATGCCGAACTTTTCCAGTTTTTTCTGATATCCCGGCGAGGCGACCGCTGCCAGCTGAAAGTCCCATAGTTCTGTTTGTAACGACATCCAGTCCGGTTCTGCCGTGTGTTTCAGGTTTTTGAATTTATCCATATTCGCCGTTTCCAGCGGGTAATAAAGATACAGCACGTTTATCTTGCCGGGATTCACCGGCGGATTGAACGGAACAAAACCATGCATATAAATGTCAACCGAACTCTTCTCGGCGCCGGAAGGATAGAAATTGTCCATATACGCCGGCTGTACCGAATAGCCCAGACGTTCAAGCCCGCTCTTCATATCCTGTCCCAGGATATAATCGCCCCACGACAGCCAGTTTTTCTCTGCCGAAATCTTTAAGCCGATGTCTGTTGCTTCCGCTGTTTGGAGCATAAGCGCCCCTGTCCAGAACAGGGCTGCGCTCTGCAGCAGAACCGATGTCAGCCTGTCGCTGCGCATTGTCAGGCCTTTGCCGCGCTGACATTCATCAGCGAATGTTCGGCTTTGACATTGTATCTGTAGATTTTATAAATAAAATACAGCCCGACCGGGATGAAGACAATCGCGTAAATCCAGAAAATGTCAATAACCCGGATGCCCGCCGTTCCGGCCTCGTGTTCCAAAAGGAATTTCGGCGCCATCAGCATAACCGACGTCAGCAGCCGCCCGGTCATCATATTGACCGAAGACGAAAGCGAACGTATTTTCGGGTTGATAAGCCGGTGCAGGCGGCTGATGTGCGAAATGGTAAACATCAGCTGCAACCCGATGCAGACGCAGAGGAAAATAATGAATAGCAGGCAGTTCAGCGGGCTGATATGCCCCGTCTTCATCAGGATAAAGGACAGCGCGCAACCGATAATTTCCATAACAAAAGAAATGTTGCCGAGCTTAAACAGCGAAACATATTTGGCAACACCTGCGGCAAAATAGCTGAAAGACGAACGGATGACATTGTTGATGAAGATGACCACGCCCATAACTTTGATATAGTCAAGCCAGTTGAGGCTGAGCAGGTAGTTCCAAGCCGTTTCGCCAAATACGCGGGCGTCCCAGCCGATACTGTCCGCCAGGTCTGTCAGAGAAACCGACGGGTCGATGCCGGAGCTTTTCATCAGCGGCTGAAAACTCCAGAAGAAAAAGTGCGACACTCCGACCATAAAGCCAGAAAACAGCACCAGATAGCAGTATTTGCGCGATTTGAGAATATACCGCACCGCAACCCAGAATTTTTTAAGCCGTTCCTTAAAGCCGGCAACGGTGTCTTTTGCCGGACGATGGGCATTCGGCAGAAAAGAGAGCAGTAATATAGCCGTGGAATAAATGATAAACTCGGCGATAAGCAGAACGTGCGAACCAAGCTTTTCGTATAGTCCGGCGCCGAGCAGCGCGGCAATCCCGGTCCCGATATACATGGCAGCGTTAAAGTTTGAATAGGCTTTGACCATTTTGGCCTCTTCGTTGTTCTTTTTCAAAATATCGTAGATAAAGGAAGAAGACACCGAGTCAAAACAGGCTTTGGAACAGGCGTATAAAAATTCGCCGATAAGGATGATTTCAAACCCGCGGAAGAAAATCCACAGAAACAGCCGTCCGAGAAACAGCGCGTAGGCCGTAATCAGAATATATTTGCGCGGAAAGATGTCGCCGAGGTATCCGGCCGGAATTTCAAACAGAAAGGCAAAAAAGACAATCAGCCCCTGTATAAGGTAAAAGTCGCCCACTGTCAGCCCGTTTTCCTGATAGAAAAACAGCAATACCGGCAGCAGAAACAGTTGCGACCGCAGAAAGGCGGCGATATTGTACATGCTTAAAGGGACAAAAGATAAATATTTACTCATAATCTTGCTCTTTCTTTTCAACAGCCGGACAGAATGTCGGTAAAACGGAAAACCCTTTCCGCGCCTTTTGCTTCAGGCTGCATAAATAATTTAGAATAACCTGCTTTATTTGTCTTGTGTTATTTTTCAGTTGTTATACTATAATACGAAGAGTTAACAACTTTTTAAGGCAGGACTATGGAAAAAGGGAACTATACAGCGGAAGACAAAGAGTTTATGTGCATAACAAACAAAGCGTGCAATAAGTCGCGGCTGGCGGAACTGATAAGTTTTATTAAACTGAACGGATACAGAAAAATCGGCGTGGCTTATTGTTTTTCGGTCAAGGCTGTCGCAGAAAAGCTGAAAGAGTTTTTTGCCGCGGAAGGGATAGATGCAGTTTTTGTAAACTGCAAAGAGTCGGGGCTGATGGGGTGTGAATTGTCGCCGGAGTTGTCGGGTGCTTCGTGCGATCCGAAGTCGCAGGCGCAGTATCTCAATGCCGAACAGACCGATTTTAACATAAATTTCGGCCTCTGCCTCGGACACGGGATTCTGTTCCAGAAATATTCCGCCGCTCCGGTAACGACGCTGCTGGTTAAGGACGCATGCCACAAACATAACATTATGGAAAATTTTGTGTAAGGGAAAATGAGTAAAAAAACAGCAGCCATTTGCATTGCTTTGTTTACCGCTTTCGCAGCGGCGTTGTACCAGTATGCGTTGCCGTATCGGCATTTATTGCCCAAAAAGTATTTTCTTAGCGTGGCGGCGATTATGAAAAATGAAAAGCCGTATTTGAAAGAATGGCTGGAATATCACCTGCTTCAGGGCGTGGAACATTTTTATCTCTGCGACAACGGCAGCACCGACGGTACGGACGCTTACCTTGAGCCGTATGTCGCCAAAGGCGTGATAACATATATCCCTCTTCCCGGCGTTGACAAACAGGCCGAATGTTACGAAAAAATCGTTGCCGGGTACGGCCGGGAAACAGAGTGGCTGGCTTTTATTGATTTGGACGAGTTTCTGGTGCCGATGCAAGGCGGCGATATGGCGGATTTTTTGCACCGGTTTGCCGAAGCGGATGAAGTCAGCTTGCATTGGATGAATTACGGCGATAATGGCGCATTTACGCGCCCGGACGGGTTGGTAACCGAGTTCTTTACGGCGCACGCCCGCTTTCTGAACCATACCGTCAAGTCCATCGTCCGTCCGGAAGCCGTGATAAATTTTAAACCGTTCGGTTCCAATCATTATATCCCGGTGCGCGGCAAAAGCGTCAACGAATACGGAAAGCCTGTTGATTTTATGCTGAATTTTAACATTTCCGCCGACAAGGCGCGTGTCAACCATTATATTACCAAGTCTTTTGCCGAGTTTCTGAACAAAAAGGGCAGGGGACATCCCGAGGGAACGCCGATAGATTACGGATATTATTTTTTTCATAACGAAAATGATGTCAAAAACGATATGTCAATGCAGCGCTTTCTTCCGGAGTTAAAACGGCGCATGGCGCAAAGCCCGCTTCCGAATGTACCGCTGCCCCGTCTGCCGGATTTGCCGGAAACGTTTGCCGACTTTTATTTTACGCCGGAAGATGTGTCGCGGATTCTCGGGCGTGAATTTTCCGAACCCGTGAGTTTTTATGAAACGGAACAGCTGTGGAGAAAACGTCTCCGCCCGGTGTATGCCGCTCCGGCGGAAACGGCCGCAGGCAAAGATATAAAAAGGCAGGAAAAATAAATGATAAAACTGGAAAACATAACCGTTCAGATTGCATCAAAAATTTTGCTGGAAAATGCGTCCGCCCAGATTGCCGATGGGCAGAAAATCGGCATAGTCGGCCATAACGGCTGCGGCAAGACGACGCTGTTTAAAGTATTAAAAGGGGAGCACGACGTTAACGCAGGGGAAGTTTTTTGTTCCCCAAACCGCTCCAAAGCTTTTGTCGAACAGGAAATAAAAGAAGAAGACCTGCAAAAGCCGATTCTGGAATACGTTCTCGGCAAAGACAGGAAACTGGCGGAACTGCGGCGGCTGGAGCAGAATGCCCGGCCGGAAGATCTGCCGGAAATTATGGAACGTCTGTGGCTGATTGAGGCCGATTCGGCCGAGGCGCGCACTGCGGAAATTCTCGTCGGTCTGGGATTTAACCAAGAAGACCTCTCGCGCCCGGTCAGGGACTTCTCCGGCGGCTGGCAGATGCGCCTCAATCTTGCCGGAGCCTTGTTTCAGCGTTCGGACGTTTTGTTTCTTGATGAGCCGACCAATCATCTCGATTTGGAAGCTATCGTCTGGCTGGAAAATTATTTGCAAAAATACCGCGGAACCGTGTTGCTGATAAGTCACGACCGTGATTTTTTAAATCATATCTGCCAGGGGATTCTTCATTTTGAGGGCGGAAAACTGGCACTTTACAGCGGTAATTATGACAATTTTGCCCGGCAGTATGCCCAGAAGATAGAACTGGCCGACAAACAGATAAAAAAACAGAACGAACGCCGTGCTCACTTGCAGTCTTACGTTGACCGCTTTCGCTACAAAGCTTCCAAAGCCCGTCAGGCACAAAGCCGCTTGAAAATGCTGGAAAAAATGGAGAATATTGCCGAGGTTGCCCGCGACAGGGAAAGCTGCTTTTCTTTTCCGGATGTCAAGCCTCTGCCGTCGCCGCTGATAACGTTGGAAAATGCGGCAGTCGGCTATAATGGCGTTCCGGTTTTGAAAAAATTGTCGTTCTATATCAATCAGGACGACCGGATTGCCCTGCTCGGCAAAAACGGCAACGGCAAATCAACGCTGGTGAAGCTGTTGTCTTCTCATCTTCCGCTGTTGGACGGTACAATGAAAAAATCCGGCAAGCTCAAAATCGGTTACTTTAACCAGAACCAAACCGAGGAATTGCCTTTGGAACAGACGCCGGCAGAATATTTAGCCTCTCTGCTGCCGGATAAGCCGGAAAAAATCATCCGTGCTCACCTCGGGCGTTTTGGCTTGGAGCAGGAAAAGGCCGTTACCAAAATTAACGCGCTGTCCGGCGGCGAAAAGACACGCCTGCTGTTTGCCCGCATCTCAATTGATGCGCCGGAACTGCTGATTTTTGACGAACCGACCAACCATCTGGATATGGCCGGACGAACGGCGCTGGCCGATGCCATAAACGCCTATCAGGGAGCCGTAATTCTGATTTCTCACGATTTTCATTTGCTGGAAACTGTGGCAGACAGCCTGTGGCTGGTGCATAACCACACGTGTACGCCTTTTGACGGGGATTTAAACGAGTATCGCGAGTTTCTGCTCAACCCTGATACAGAGACAAAGCCGCGCCCCGTTGCATCGAAACCTGAACCCAAACCGGTTCAGATGCCGAAAAGCAGCCGTCCGGATCGTAAAATTCGCGCCGCTTTGCGGGAAATAGAACAGAATATAGCCCGCCTGGAACGGGAGAAAGGAGAAATCCTGCAAAAATTTGCCGCCGTTTCCGGCAAAGAGGTCGGTGAGTTGCAGATAAGGCTGCATAACCTGGAAGCACAAATTGCCGCGGCGGAAGAAGAATGGCTTGAACTGACGGCGTCAGCCGAAAACGGCTGATGTTTACAAACAAAAGCCGGCGGTATGAAACCTTCTCGTCAGTCCGCTTCCCCGACGGCAATTCCTTATCGGCAGCGTTCCTTCGTCGGCAAGCCTTCATCGGCTGCACAATAAAATATTGACAAAAAGATAAAAGATGATATGTATTTTGACAATAAATAATTATTGTATCACTTAAATTATTGTTTTATGGAAAAAGTATTATCTTGGAGATGGTCGCGTTTGGCGGCTCCTTCCGCTTGGAAAAGGATTCGTAAATGGGACGTATTGCTTGTTGCTGCTGTTGCCGGAATTGCGCTTGCTGTTTTTATGAGTATGCTTGCGGTAAAAACAGCCGGAATAATCTGTATCTGCTGTATTCTTGTCAGCTTGTATTTCTTTGGAATATTGGCTGAACTTTGTTGCGCCGATGACTGTTTTTTTATGTTTTACGGCGGGGAACTTTGTAAAGTTTATGTGTATGAAACGGAAAATGCCCAAAAGCGGATGTTTTACGATATCTGTATAAAGGTTCCGGGGGATGTTGTACATATCGATGCCGCGGAATACGAATATAAGATGTTTCGGAAGGAAAATAATTGTTTCATTTACCGTCGGATAGACGATTCTCAATGGTATCAAGTTGCAGAGTCTGTAAGCGGGATAGAAATAAGAAACTTGGGGGAACGTTTAGAAAAAACGGTCTTTCTTGCTTCTGAAGAGGGTGAAAGCCCGAAACGCTTGCGCGTGTTGCAAAGAAACTCGTATAAGGAATTTTCGGCAGAGATGTACGTCTGCGGAGATATGTATTTTCCGCTGGCGGCCGGAGAATATATCATTCCCGATAAAAGTTTTCGTGAACAGCGTATGTATCCGGAAGCCTGCAAAAAGCCATATGGCTATCTGCTTCTGAAAAAAGGCGGAACTTATGACTTAATCGGCTTGTATGCGGAAGAAAAACAGTTGCCGCATTTTCTTTTTGCCCAAGCGCCGGCCGTAATGTTTCGTTCAGGCATTGAAACGGTTGTTTTGCTGGCGGAAAAAGATGGCAGATATCGGGAATTTTATCGGGGTGAAAGCTTTATTCCGATAAGAAACGGTAATATTGTGGAACTGGATTGCGGCGTTCCGATGTATGGGAGAATACTTCGTTTTAATCCCGAAACCAAAACGCTGGAAAAGAAATATGAAGGCAGGATTACCAGTATTGGGTTTCAAAACGGAGTAGTTGGAATCGGCAATGGCAAAGAGTTCAGATTATGAGAGAATGCTGCCAATTGCTTTTTCGTTTAAAGCAAAATCCCCGCGCATATAGGTGCGGGGATTTTGTCTGCTTGTCTTTTGTAAGTTCGGCCGCTATTTATAGCTGTTGATTTTATTTTGCAAATCTTCCAAACTCCTGCCGTAAAAAGGTTCTCCGTTAATCAGCAGCATCGGAACGCCGTTAATTCCCAAAACCTGCGACAAAGCGTCAATATCCTGAACGCCGCGGCGGATTTTTTTCTCTTCCGACAGTTTTTTGATTTCGTCAACATCAAGTTCTTCGTCTCTCAAAATCTGGTTAATCGTTTCTTCGTTCATTTCCGGCAGGGTCATAATGCCTTCATAAACTTCAACGAATTTTCCTTTCTCAAATGCCGCTATCGCCGCCTTCGCTGCATAAGGCGAATGTTCGCTCATGAAGAACAGCGGATTAAAAACGAATTTGACGTCGGGATTGTTTTTTATCAGCTGAGCCATAACCGGTGCCAGAGCTTTACAGTGTCCGCAGGCAAAATCAAAAAATTCGACGACGGCAACTTTGGCGTCTTTCGGCCCGGCATACGGCGCAACGGCACTGTTTCTCATTTCTTCCCAATGGTCAAGAAATTTCTGGTCAGGATTGGTTGCGGCCGTATCTTGTGCTGCGGCGGTATCCTGCATATCTGCGCTCTCATTGTTGCTTGCCGCTGTATTGTTTCCGGCCGAGCCGGAATTGTACGCAGCGTTTTTAAAGGTATCGCTGCTTGTTACCGTTTCTGCGATAAATGCCGTATTATTGCGGATATAATCTTCAAGGACAGACGGATTGTTAGCCAGAAAAGTCTGTATCTTATCGTTTATTTCTTCATCGCTGACATTGGAAAAGCTCTTGATAACATTGCCGAAATTTTCACTTTTTGCCAAACTCTCCAAAATCGGCTGCGGATTATTTTTGATATAGCCGGCAATTGCCTCGTTAAGTTGTTCTTGAATTTTTGCCTGTTTCTGCGGGCATTTGCCGTCCAGATAAAGGATGCCCCCCGTGCCCAGCGCCGCCAATATAATGACAGCCAGTGCTTTAAGTAATGTTTTCATCGCCATTATCCCCTCAAAATTAACATACTGTAATCTCAATCTAACAATTTGAAACGATTATGCAACAGCTTTTTGCTGACGTCTGCATAATTTTTTTTGCTGACGCAGAGCCATAATTGCTGCAAGTCCGCCGGAGACTGTAACAAACTCCCAGCTCCAGACAGGGTTTTTCCCAAAACTGCCGTAAGGAAAGTCGTCGTCAAGAAAGCCGTCGTCAGGAAAGTTATCGTTGGAATTTCCATCGTTAGATACGTTCGGATACAAAAAAAAGCCTGCCGTTGCGGCAGGCTTTCCTGATTATACAATTTCAGAAATTACTTAACGTTGTTAATGGCATTCTGAATTGTGTCGGCATCAATCGCCTGCAGAGCTTCGCCGTTCATAATCAACGTCGGAACGCCGCGGATTTGTACCTTTTGAGAAAGTCCGGCAATTGCGGAAATTTCTTTGGCAATTTCATCGCTTTCCATCAGCTTTTTCGTTTTCTCAACGTCCAGACCTGCTTTCTTGATGATATCTTCAATAACGGCGGTCGTAATTTGCCCGTTATGCGTCAGCAGAGCTTCGTAAACTTCGAGGAATTTGCCCTGTTTGTTGGCAGCCATGGCCGCTTTGGCCGCAGGCATGGAACCGAGGAACGTAACCGGCTTGAAGACAACCTTGACTTTCGGGTTAGCCTTGATGACTTTCATCAGTTCGGGAGCCAGACGTTTGCAGTATCCGCAGTTGAAGTCAAAGAATTCGACAATCGTAACCTTGGCATCTTTCGGCCCGACGAACGGAGAGCCTTCGTAGCTGCTCAAATCTTTCCAGTTTGCCTTGTAGAGTTCGGCAATCCGCTTCTGCGCTTCAATCTGTTCCTGCTGTGCAGCCAGTTCCAAAGCCTCGCGGACTTTTCCCGGATTATTCATCAGGTAGTCTTCAATTGCCTGATTCATATCCTGCCCGGCTGCCGGCGCGGAAGCCGGAGCTTTAGAACCGCATACCGAAGAACACAGGGCTACGGAAACGACAACGCTTGCGATAACCGAAACCAAAACGGTGATAATATTATCTTTTTGCATATTTCCCATCCTTAAATTAATGTTATATAACCACTAAAAACTAATGAATTAAAAAAATAAATGCAAGCCCAAAATAAAAATATGTTGACAAACCGCCCCCGTTTAAAATCAAATGTCCGCAAGAGAAAAAACGTCTGCGGCGATTCTATAAGCCGGGAAGGTGATTCTATAAGCCGGGAAAAGAATTTTGTTAACAGGGAGAAATAATGTTTAACGTTAAAATATCATTATTTGCGCGCACCCGCGATTTAGAGCATAATATAGACAGCTTGCATGACAAGATAATTGAAATGACAATGGTTTTTAAAGAGGCAGTCGATATTTATCTTAAGGAGCGCCGCAGCGAAACTTATCGCCGGACCAGCAAAAAGATAAAAATTATTGAGCACGATTCGGATACGCTGCGCCGAGAAATTGAGAGCAAGCTGTACGAACAGAATCTGATACCGGACTTGCGCGGCAATATTCTCCAGCTTGTTGAAAACCTCGACCGGGTCGTTAACCTTTTTGACGAGGTCGCGCACAAGTTTTACATTGAACAGCCGGATATTCCTGAAATATACCATAAGCAGCTGCAGGAGCTGGTTCGTCAGGTTGCGGACTGCGCCGAGAATATGGCGATTGCGTCCCGAGCGTTTTTCCGTGATTTGGTAACGTTGCGCGATTATTCCCAAAAGGTCTACCTGCTGGAACACCAGAGCGACAAAACGGCTGCCAAACTTCGCAAAGCCGTGTTTGATTCCGAGTTGAATCTTGCGCATAAAATGCAGATTAATAATTTCGTCGAAGAAGTTGCCGATATTGCCGATTTGGCAGAAGACTGCATAGATGCATTGTTGATTTTTGCGATTAAACGGGAAATTTAAGCGATGTTTGAATATCTGTTTTTCCTGTCCAGCGGGCTTTTTCTGGGGTGGTCTTTGGGAGCTAACGACGCGTCAAATATTTTCGGTACTGCCGTTGGAACCAAAATGCTGCGTTTTACGACGGCCGCAGTTATCGCCTGTATTTTTTTGGTCTTAGGTGCAGTCGTAAGCGGGCAGAATACGGCGGAAACTCTGAATGCGCTAGGCGAAGTCAATACGCTCCCGGCCGCGTTTACGGTGTCGCTGTCTTCGGCGCTGGCCGTTTTGATGATGCTGAAGTCCGGCATCAGCGTCTCAATTTCGCAGGCAATTGTCGGCGGGATTATCGGCTGGAACGTGTATAACCATAAGCCGACGGATACGGATACTTTGGCAAATATTTGCGCATCATGGATTCTTTGTCCCGTTATTTCCGGCGCAATAGCGGTACTGTTGTATATCTGCGTCAAAAAAATCCTCCACCACAGCAAAGTCCATATTTTATGGCAGGATATGGCCGTGCGCGCCGGTATGGTTCTGACGACGGCTCTGGGCGGTTTTGCGCTGGGGGCGAACAATATGGCAAACGTTGTCGGCGTTTTTATCGATTCCAATGTTTTTGAACCGCTGAAAATCGGGAGAATGTATACCCTGAGCGGCATACAGGTATTGTTTTTGCTTGGCGCTGTCGCCACGTGCGTCGGCGTGTTTACTTATTCGCAGAAAGCGATTAAGACCGTCGGCAAAAACGTCTTGTCTTTCTCGCCGATGGTCGCGTGGATTGTCATTTTGTCACAGTCGCTGGTTTTAATCCTTTTTTCATCCGAAACATTGGAGCATTTTCTGATTTCACTTAATCTGCCGCCGCTGCCGGCGGTACCCGTTTCCAGTACGCAGGCTGTCATCGGCGCGATTGTCGGCATCGGTTTGGTGAAAGGGGGGAAAGGGATAAAATGGAGTTTGGTGCTGCGCGTCGTGTCGGGCTGGGTAGCTTCTCCGGTTATCGCGTTTGTGCTGAGCTTTATTTCCTTGTTTTTTATGGAAAATGTGTTTAAACAGACAATATATGTTCCATGAGCCGGCCTCGTCCGGTCTGGCATCTGAGAGGAGAAAGCCGTGTCATATTTGAATGCCGTTTATCAAAAGTTTCCGCTTTTTTTCCTCTTGGCACATTTGGCTGCCGGTTTGGGATACTGCCTGTACATCGCCTGGTTTACGACGACGCTGGGTGGTGATACGCTTGAACATATCCATTCCTCGTGGCTCGTATATGCGGAATTTGTTCCCTATAAGGATTTCTTTCAGCACCATAACCCTCTCTTGTGGTATTTGTTCGCACCGTTTGTCGGGTTGCATGCGTACGGCTTGGATGATAATGTAATTACGTCGTCTGTCGTTACGGCGGCAATACTGGCATCGTTTCTGACCTATTATTATCTGTATCTGATTGCTTCGCGTTTCTTAACCGGCAAAAGAGGGGGAGTGATTGCCGCCGCGATTGCCTTTACGCCCTATGTGCTGGTGTCGGTTGTCAACTTTCGTCCCGACAATTTTATGGTGGCTGCGTTTTTTGCCGGACTGTATTATTATTTCGGTTATTTGCAGGAGAAGAAACTCTGGTCGTTGAGCCTGTCCATGCTGCTGTTTTGGGCATCGTTTATGTTTTTGCAGAAAATTATTTTCACATTGGTTTTGCTGGCTGCCGTTACGCTGTACCTGCTATGCCGCAGCCGGATTCTCTGGCGTGATATGCTGTATGCGCTGCTTCTGCCGTTCGGGCTGAGCCTGCTGTTTGCCGTCTGGCTCTGGCATCATGATATTTTGTCGGTCTGGTATCAATCCAACTTTACGTTTAATCTGCATATTCCCGAACTTTTTGCCGGCCGCCGGGTCGGGGAATTCTGGACGGAATTGCGGCTGTTGCTGGCCGGAGCCGGTTTGGCGGTGTTGTTTTGCTGGCGCGGGGCAAACCTATATTTTAAAATACTGGCAGTGCTGTTTGTTGCGGAACTGTGTCAGCGCTTGTTCTATTTTTCGGCATTTGCGTATTATTTTTACCAGTTGCTGTATCTTGCCGCCCTTTTGTCCGCGGTTTTTTTGGAAGAAAAAATTTTTAAGCGCTGCTTTGCCCTGATATACGTTCTTTTGGCGGCTCTGGCATTTTGTATGTATGAACCTGCTGTCTACAATGGCAATATCGGCAGCCGGGCTGGGCGTTTTTATGAACCTCTGAACAAAAAAATCCTGCGCTATATTACGCCGTGTGATTATGTCCTGAATGGCGACGGAACGCTGTATAATCTTTATAACCGTGATCCGCATTACTACTGGAATTTGCTGGGGCAGCTGGACGTTATCGGCGCCGAGGTCGGCATTCGTCCTCTGATGGATATTAATCGGGTTATCCTGACCTATAAGCCCAAAATCATCTCCGCCGCACCGTACCGCAGCAAATATGCTTCCGAACGAGGGATTGATATTTATGTCCATCGTCCGGATATGGAACTTGTCAGCAAGTATTATAAACGTTTTGACAATTCCGACGTCCTCTATATCTTAAAGCCCGAATACAGCCGGTTAAAATGCGACTTTGACTATAAACAGCGCCGGTATCGGGCTTATGACTGATTTGGCGTTCGCCGGCCCAAACCGCCCGTACCGATAATAACAGTCGATAAATCAATTATATCCTTGACTTTTCAGACATCATTGCTTACGTTAAAACCGTTAAAATAATTATGATGTCTCACTAAAGAATTATTAAGCTATGTTGACAACGTTGCTTATTTATTATGGAGGCTGTGCCTTAGGATTGTTTGGCATGGCCAAGGTTGTGGAACATCTTCCCGAAAGTGACGGCAAGAGTTCCGGAACCGATGATTACGGGTCTTCATCTTATGATGATAACCTGGGCTTTGACGGAGAACCAAATGGAATGCCGTATATGCCGTAAATAATACCCCTGTGCAATATCAGTGCAGGCTGTATTCTTCTCAAAAGGTCGTCTTTGACGGCCTTTTTTCGTATTTAAAATAAAAATTGACAAATAAAAGAAAATAATTTAGTTGTATTTGTCTAAAAAATAAAAAGGGTAAAAGATGAGCATTCTGGCAGCCGTCAGGCAAAAAATAAAAGAACGGCAGGGCAAGAGTTTTGCTTTGCTTGCAGAGCGGGTTGACAAGTCGGCTGTGGCGCCTTACTGCATAAATACGGCCGAAAATGTCAGTTCCGAAGAAACTATGGTATTGATTCTCGGCGGTGCCGGCGGGCGCGGCGTGCATCTTCGCGGGTATAACGGATATTTGAAAAAGACAGACGATTTCATAAAAACGCATCCGGAATTGTCCGGGAAGAATGTCAGAGTTTGTGTCGCCGTTTGTTACATCGGGCGTTTTCATAATGAGCGGCTGGCGCGGGAAAAACTTTATCATGAATATTGGCAGGAAAAGTATTCTCTGGATATGATGGCAAAAGAACAGAGAGAAGAAATCTTAAATCCCTGTTATATAAAAGATATTTTTGAACAGGCGTTTTTGCCGCGGATATCCCGAAACGGCGGAAAAGAGCGCTTGCCGGCGGAACAGGCAGCACGGAATATTCGCCGTTTGAACATTGTGGCGCACTGCCACGGAGCGTATGTCGCCCTGCGTTTGGAACAGATGATGCTGCAGAAAATGGCGGAACTGGGATATCTGCCCGCTGAACGAAAAAAGGTTGTCCGCCAGCTGATGGTATTGAATTATGCGCCTGATTGCCCGGTAAGAATGGCTGAATCATTGTTTGTTTCCATTGAATCGGCTGCCGACGAACATAATAAATATCAGACGAGGTTTAAAGAATACCTGCAAATGAAAGCGTTGGATTTTGGAATGCTTCGGCTGCCGGAACGCGGTGGCAACGTCTTGATGTGTACGAAAGTTGACAAAAGCGGCATAGAGGGAAATCCCCCGAAAGTTATTATTTTAGAAAAGGTTGATCCCGAAATTTTCTTTTTTGCCGCAGCCAAACGCCGCCACAACCCCGATGATAAAGAAAACGCCGAAAATGATAAAGAAAATCTCCAAAGAGATAAAGGAAACACCCAAAAGGAAAAGGTATTGGGAGAACATGAGTTTCTGGGGTTCAAAAAAGCGTCGAATATGAGTAAAGGTGCACAGGAATTACAGCTTTTTGCCAATAATATTCTGAAAAATGCCGTTTTGAACTCATTATGCCAAAACGATGCTTCTGCGAAAGCTCTGCCTACCGTCAAAACTCTTGCTTGCGATACGTCGAAACAATATGCCGCTTTTTCCCGTGCGTATCTGAAAGGTTGGCAGTTGCATACGCACTGCGTTTTCACAAATCAGCAAAAGCTCAAAAGTTTCATCTGGCATCACCAAACTTGCAGAATTGAGCTGGATGGTTAAGCTGTCGTATCTCCGGCAAATCTCAAAACACGGAAGACAGTTTTAACCTTGCCGTCAGTACTGTACGGTACAAAACAGAACAGTACTGCTTGATAGCTTTATACATCCCTCTTGTTTTGTATTTTCCTGTAGTCAACCCGGCCTTGCGACAGAATGTTAAATATCCAAATCCTCGGCGAATTTTGCCCTTTCTATAATGAATTTGAATCGCTGCTCCGGATCTTTTCCCATCAGCCTCTCAACCTGCCGCCGCGTTTCAAACGCTTCGTCGCGTGCTTCCTCGGTATTGGCAGTCGGAATAACGACCCGCAGCAAAACGCGGTTATTCTTATCCATTGTCGTTTCTTTTAATTGTAACGCGCTCATCTCGCCCAAGCCTTTAAAACGGCTGATATCCGGTTTTTGGTTGGCCTTTGCCTTACTGAGGATTTTGTCTTTCTCCTCATCGTCCAGTGCGTAGTAATTCTTACCGCCGAAAACGATTTTATACAGCGGTGGCGTCGCAATAAACAAATGCCCGTTTTCAATCAGTTTCGGCATATATTGGTAGAAAAACGTCATCAGAAGCGAGGTAATGTGTGCGCCGTCCACGTCCGCATCGGTCATGATGATAATTTTCTCGTAACGCAGGTTTTCCTCTTTGTAATTGTCTTTGGTGCCGCAGCCCAGCGCTTCAATCATATCTTTGATTTCCTGATTTTGCGTAATCTTGTCCAGACTGGCACTGGCAACGTTCAGGATTTTCCCGCGCAACGGCAAAATCGCCTGCGTCATACGGTCGCGTCCCTGCTTGGCGGATCCCCCTGCAGAGTCGCCCTCGACAATAAATATTTCCGTATCCTCGGCTGCTGCTTTGGAGCAGTCTGCCAGTTTTCCCGGCAGACGCAGTTTCTTTGTCGGCGATTTGCGGTTTTGCACTTTTTCTTCTTTTCTTTTTTTGCGCAGTTCGGCGCGGCTGATGACATATTCAATCAAGGCGCTGGCATTTTCCTTGTCAGAAGAGAGCCAGTGGTCAAATGAATCTTTAACAGCTTTTTCAACCAAACCGGCTGCTTTGGTCGAGGTCAGCTTGTCTTTTGTTTGCCCCTGAAATTGCGGGTCGCGGATAAATACCGACAGCATAATCGCCGCATCGCTCAAAAAGTCTTCCGCCGTAATGCCTGCTGCCTTTTTAATGTTGGCCATATCCGCATATTCTTTCAGGCTTTTGAGCAACGCTGTACGAAACCCTTGTTCATGCGTTCCGCCTTGCGGTGTAATGACCGTGTTGCAGTAGGAATTGCAAAAGCCTTTTTCGTCGTCTGGCCAGGTAATTGCCCATTCAACCTTGCCTTCGTCGCCGGCCAGCTCGGCCTCGCCGGAAAAGGGCGTCCGGTTGATTGTCAGCCGGGTGCCGATTTGATAATTCAAAAAGTCCAGCAGTCCGTTCGGAAAATTGAATTCGGTTTCGGTCGGGATATCATCGCCGGCAGTCAGAACTTCCGGAGCGCATTTCCAGAATATTTTAATTCCCTTGAACAGAAAAGCCTTTGAGCGTGCCATGCGGTAAATTTTCGCCGGAACAAATTTATTGTCCGTACCGAAAATCTCCTCGTCAGGCAAAAAGGTAATGCTGGTACCGCGGCGGTTAGGAGCGTTTCCGACCAAAATCAGCGGTGTAACCGGCTTTCCGCACGAATATTCCTGACGGTAAAGTTTCTTGTCGCGAGCCACTTCCACCACCAGCTTTTTTGACAGGGCATTGACAACCGACGAACCGACGCCGTGCAGGCCGCCGGAAACTTTATAAGCGTTTCCGCCGAATTTGCCGCCTGAATGAAGGGTGGTCAAAATGACTTCCAAAGCGGATTTCCCCGGATACTTCGGATGGTCGTCTACTGGAATACCGCGGCCGTTGTCGGTAATAGTTACCGACAGGTCGGCATTGACGGCGATGTCAATCCGGTTCGCATAGCCGGCAACGGCCTCGTCCATGGAGTTGTCAAGGATTTCCGCTACCAGATGGTGCAGCGCCTGTTCGTCCGTTCCGCCGATATACATGCCGGGGCGGTGTCGTACCGGATCAAGTCCTTCCAGAACTTCAATATCGCGCGCCGAATATTCTTCTTTGGCGGCAGTTGCGGAATTTTCAAACAAATCGCTCATGCTTTCCTCTGATGTTTTTTCTTTGCCCGGAAGCAGCCTCCGGCCGTTATTTTCGTAATCATCTCGCCAAAACATATAGAAACAAAAGGAAAAACACAAGAAAAATCTCCAATTCTTAAACAGAAAAAGCCTTTTTGCCGCCTTAGGGAACATATTTGGCTCAGGCAGAAAAAGCGAAATTAAAAAAATAAACAAAAAACTTGCATTCTGTCAAAAACAATGTTAAAAGAAACCGTATTTTTAATTTTTTATATATATTTTTAATTTTATTATGTCAAAAGGACCATTCACTGCCCGTATCAATCAGATTGATACCGCAGAAAATTTCCACATTTTACAGGTGGAGCAGTTAACCGAACAGTTTTTTCACGGTCAGAAGGAGACGTTGAAAGTTCCCGTAGACGAACGGCTTTCTTCTTTGCGCTCCGGCGACGTTATTACTTATTACCGAGCGGAAGAAGAGTATGTCATTACGGAAACGCCGCATTCGGAAGAACGTATAGTACTCTTGTTTAAGCGCAGTTCTGACGGACTTGGACTGCCGGAAAAGCGCTGTCTGTGGATAGCTCCGGGTAAGCCTCTGATGCAGTTGCCGGATTTGCCGCGTATTGTTCAAATTCTGCTCGGTTTGTCTTCCTATTACGGTAAACGGGAGGATTTGGTGAGAGCCGCGCTGGATATTCTGGCGCTGTCGCAAGATGCCGAAGCAATTGATGCTCTGTTCTCAATTCGTCCGGATTTGCTGGATAAACTGCTGGGAATGGAATATGCGGTTGTTTCCGTGCAAGTTGCCGATTCGCTCATTGCTCTGGCTTTGGCCGGTGCCGATTTGGAACACCCGCGCCGCCGCGATTTGCGGCAGATTTTGTCTTTGGCGCTGCTCCACGGCGAAACTCAGGCCAAGATTTATGACTTTATCGCTTCATACGAACGCGAATAAGGCATAAAAAAGCGTGTTCTGCCCGTGTGCGGATACCTCCCGGACGGCCGGTGTTCGAACCTTGTGAACCCGTATTTTCCCTCCTTTGCATAAAGGGGCGGAAAATACGGCTTTTTTTTGCCCGAATGACAAAAAAAGTCTTGCAAATTAAATCTTTTATCCTTATAAATATAAACGAAAACGGCAATCCCGCCGTTTTTTGTAATTCACACGCAGGAATGGCGTCGGTCTGCCCGGATGAAAAGGACAGGCTTCACGCTCCGGTGCTTAAAGCGATTTAGGCCGAAATCCTGCGGAGGTTTAACCGGAAAATAAGGAAAAATAAAAATGACACTTCCTACTTTTACATTGCGTCAGCTCGTTGAAGCCGGCGTACACTTCGGACACCACGCCCGTCGTTGGAATCCGCAGATGGCTCCGTATATTTACGGCAAAAAAGACAACGTTCACATCATCGACCTGCAGAAAACTTACCCGATGCTTTACACAGCGCTGGCAGTTGCCCGCGACGTAGCGGCCAAAGGCGGCAAGGTTCTGTTTGTTGCAACCAAGCGCCAGGCTCAGGATATCGTTAAGGAAAGCGCTGAAAGATGCGGACAGTACTATGTTAACTACCGTTGGCTCGGTGGTATGCTCACCAACTGGAAAACTGTTAACAAGTCTATCAACCGTCTCGTTAAATTAAACGAAATGGAAGAAAAGAACGCCTATGACGGATATACCAAGAAAGAAATGCAGAACATCAAGAAAGAACAGGAAAAGTTGGCTCTTTCTTTGGATGGTATCAAAAATATGGGCGGTCAGCCTGATTTGCTGTTCGTTATTGATACGCCGAAAGAAGCTTTGGCGATTAAAGAAGCCAGAAAGCTGGGTATCCCGGTAATCGGCATCACCGATACGAATGCAAACCCGAATGACGTTGATTACCCGGTTCCGGGCAATGACGATGCCATTCGTGCCATCCAGCTGTATTGCGAACTCGTTTCGTCTGCAATTCTGGACGGTATGCAGGCGGAAATCGCTGCTCAGGGCGTTAAAGTTGACGATGCCGTAAATGCAGCGGCTGACGAAGCATTCGTTGAAAATGTAGAAAACGCTTAATTATATTAAGTAGTGTAAAAAAAGCAGGCGGCGGCTTTCGGGCTGCCGCCAGACTATCGTATTTAGAACATCAAACAAGGGGAATGATAATGGCAGAAATTACCGCAGCTCTGGTAAAAAGTTTAAGAGAGACCTCCGGTGCCGGCATGTTGGATTGCAAAAAGGCGCTGGTTGAAACCAATGGCAATATGGAAGAGGCAATTGACTGGCTCCGCAAAAAAGGCCTGGCTTCCGCTGCCAAAAAAGCCAGCCGTATCGCCGCAGAAGGTCTGGTATCCGTATATGTAGAAGGCAATGCCGGTGCGGTTGTTGAAGTAAACTCCGAAACCGACTTCGTTGCCAAGAACGATATTTTTCAGGATTATGTTGAAAATGCCGCCAAGGCTGCTCTGGCTGTCAAGGGCGATGTTGAAGGCCTGAAAGCTTTCACCTGCCCGGTAACCGGCAAAGATATGGGAACGATTTTGACGGATATGATTGCTAAAATCGGTGAAAATATGAATCTGCGCCGCGCCGCTTATCTGAGTGCCGCCAATGGCGTCGTCTGCTCCTACATTCATAACGCCGTTCGTCCGAATCTTGGTAAAATCGGCGTTTTGGTTGCTGTTGAAGGCAATGCCGATAAGGCTAAAATGCAGGAACTGGGCAAACACATCGCTATGCACATTGCTGCCACCAACCCGATTGCGATGACAATTGCCGAAGTTCCGGCTGAAGCCGTTGAACGCGAAAAGAATATTTTCAGCGAGCAGGCTCTGGCTTCCGGCAAACCGGCAAACATCGTTGAAAAAATGGTTGAAGGCCGCATCCGCAAGTACTATGAAGAAGTTGTCTTGGAAGAACAGGCATACATTATGGACCCGGATAAGAAGGTAAAAGACATTGTTGCCGAATTTGCTAAAGAAAACAACACCGACGTTAAACTAGGCGGTTTTGTATGCTTCAAACTTGGCGAAGGCCTGCAGAAGAAAGAAGAAGACTTTGCAGCCGAAGTTGCAGCTCAGCTCGGCAAGTCCGCATAAGCTTTGGCTTTAATGCATAAATGCCGTGTGGCACAAAAATAATGCTGTAAGGTATAAAATTGTGCCAAACCTGAATGAGAACAGCCGGAATTTAATTCCGGCTGTTTTTTATTTTCTGAATGTAAAAAGTTCTTGATAAATTTCGCTTTTATAAATTCTTACTTGTGATAAAAAACGGTCATTAATTTTCTACACATAAAGTTTTATGCCCGGCAAGACTAAAGTATTGTTTTTGCACAGCAGCAGAGTAACATAAAACTGCTGAATTAAAATGACAGTTTTTTTTCAGCAGGTGAGTCGTTATGCGTAAGAAGTTCTATTTTACTGTTTTATTGTTTATCTTGCTGCCGGCATATTGTATGGCCGCACAATATGCCGTAAAAAAACAGGATGTAAGTTTCGGAAAGTTTACTCAAACTTCGGAAAATGCTGAAATTTATTTATCGCCTGACGGCAGTGTTACAGCGGTAGGCGGGCGCGTTTCCAACGGAGTGGCGGGAATAATACATTATTCTTTGGAAGATACGAAACAGGACGTAATGGTGAAAATGCCGGATACATATTCCATCTATGAGGAAGGCATTGGCTGCAAATTTGAAATATATAACCATACCTATAACCCGCAGCAGTTTAACCTGTATGTCGGCGGTCCGTCCGAACAGGATGTATATATCGGCGCGACCCTGCGCATAACCAGGATGTGCGAACCGGGAACATACTCAACGACCTATTATGTCAATCCAACGGTAAATGGCTACTATAGCGGTTTTAATACGCCGATTCGGGTCTCGTTGATTATCGAGGAAAAAATAGGCATCCGTGAAACACAATCTCTTGATTTCGGCACATTGGTTTCTCCGGCTGCGGACAGTACCGTTACGGTAGATTATAACGGCAGTCGCCGAAGTTCCGGAAACATACATTTACACTCGTCAAAAGCGTCCAACGGCGTTTTTCAGCTTGAGGGGATAGCCGGCCGTAAGGTAAATGTAACGTTTCCGTCATCTGTAGATATCGGCGGCGGTATGGTCGTCAGCGATTTTACGGCGGATACGGGATTATCTTTTCCGCTGGAGGCAGAGCGGCAGAATATGAATGTCGGTGCAACGTTGAATGTGCCTGCCGGTACGCCCGAAGGAGAATACAGCGGTCAATATACCGTTATCGTCAGCTACTAATAAAAACAGGTTCAGCCGCATGGCTGAACCTGTGTGTCGGAACTTGTAATTTCGGTAAATAAACGGTAATTAAACCGTAATTAAACCGTCATAAACTGATTTTTGATAAATTCCGGCAGCGTTTCATCCGCCTTGCCTAAAACCAGACGGTCAAAACAAACGCTGTTGGCCGGTGGTTCCAAATTAAAAGCAAGCGTTTTGGCGCCGTTTTTCCAAGCTTCCCAGACAAAACGAGAAGCGGGAGGAATTTCTCCTGACGTTCCGACCGCAACGAAGAGGTCGGCGCAGCGCAGCAGGTCTTCCGCAACAGAAGTGAACATTATTTCTTCGCCAAAGAAGACAATGTCCGGCCGCAGCGATTTCTCGGCGCGGCAAAAAGGGCAGGGCATATCCGGCGTGATATCATTCCATGTTTCCCAGATATTATGGCAATGTGAGCATCGGATTTTGTTAATTTGTCCGTGAATGTGATACACATTTTCACTGCCCGCCTTTTCGTGCAGGGTATCCATGTTTTGCGTCAGGATATATACTTCTCCTGAATAGCCCTGCTGTAGCCAGCTGATTGCCAAATGGGCGGCATTGGGCTTTGCTTCAGCCATGTCGTGCCTTAACCCGTTATAAAAGTCAAGCACGTCACTGCGTCGTTGCAAAAGGGCTTCCGCCGTTGCCACCTCTTCGGGATTGCGGTTGTTCCACAATCCGTTTTTTCCGCGGAAGAGCGATAGCCCGGATTCGGCGGAAATGCCGGCACCGGTCAGAAATACAATTTTACGGTATTGGAATTGCATAAATTTAGACTTTTTTTTACGAGGTTGGCTCCCTGGGCTCATTCCTTCGTGAAACAGTCTTTTGCCGTTTCAAAATAATAAAACATATATTTATCGGAATAAGCATATAATACGTTTTTTGTGCCGTTTGTCAACAAAATATCCAAATCAGGTACTGGCGGCAAAACAGATGTTGACAAACGTTCCGGATTTGGCTACAGTTCGCCTCGGTTCGTTGTTTTATCCAAAGCAAATAAAAGGAAATCAGGATGCTATTTGAAAAAGCGGCAATTTTGGGCATCGGCTTGATTGGTTCTTCGCTTGCCCGTTGCCTTAAGCAAAACAGCGATGTTAAAACGCTGGCTGTTTACGATAAAAATTCTGCCAATCTGCAAAAAGCCCGCGAACTGGATTTGGCCGATATTTATGCCGGTAATCTGTGCGAAGCCGTCAAAGGCGCCGATTTGGTCGTATTCGCCACGCCGGTCTGCGCATTTGGCGCATTGGCACGGGAGAGTGCACCGTTCCTGAAAAAAGGAACAGTCATTACCGACGTCGGTTCGGTTAAACAATACAGCTTGCGCGAAATGGAAAAATATTTAAACCGGCACAACGGTATGGTTGTTGTCGGAGGGCATCCTGTTGCCGGTACAGAAAAGTCCGGACCCGAAAACGGTTTTGCCTCGCTGTTTAAAGGGCGTTGGTGCATTTTGACGCCGGATGAAAATTCTTCATCTGATGCCGTTGCCCGCCTGACGGCAATGTGGGAGCATTGCGGCATGAAGGTAGATACGATGGAGCCTGCGCATCATGATAAGGTTATGGCCGCCGTATCGCACCTGCCGCAGCTGATTGCATATTCCATTGTCGGCACCGTTGCCGATTTGGAGGGATATGAACATAAGGAAATTATCAAATATTCCGCCGGCGGCTTCCGCGATTTTACGCGTATTGCCGGTTCTGACCCGACAATGTGGCGCGATGTCTTTTTGACCAACAAGCAGACGGTTTTGGAACTGATACAGCGTTTTGTTGAAGATTTAATAGCCCTTGAACGTAATATTCGCTGGGACGAGGGAGATAAGCTGTTTGATTTGTTTAAGCGTACGCAGAAAATCCGCAAAGACGTCATTGAAGCCAAGCAGGATCAGCCTGAACACGAAAAACGCATTTTGGAAGAACTTGGCGCGGAATTTTGAAACAGCCCGTATTTTGAAGCAGTCCGCATTGTAAAACAATCCTTATTTGGGAGTAGTCCGTATTTTGGAATAGAGCATACTTTGAAACAGTCTGTTTGCGGCGAAAAATATTGACAACCGAAAATAATGGATTACATTATACCAAACTTATCTAAAGAGGAGATGTGTGTATGTATAAAAAAATTATAGGGCTGGCTGTCTTGCCGTTTTTGCTGGCAGGTTGTGCCGATAACATCAATTCCGACCATTATAATACCAATCAGGCCGGAAAAGTTTCAACAGTTTCCCAGTGCACGGTATTAAGTGTGCGGCAGGTGGGCGTAAACAGCGATTCCGGCGCCGGAACGCTTATCGGCGGCATTGCCGGCGGCGTAGCCGGTTCTACCATCGGCGGCGGCAGCACCGCACATACGCTGGGAGCGGTTGGCGGTGCATTGCTTGGCGGTCTTGTTGGTGATGCCGCAGAAAAAGGGCTGAGTTCCCAGACCGGCTTGGAATATATCGTCAAGCTTGACAACGGTCAGGTAATCAGCGTTACGCAGGGAACGGGGCAGGCGCTCGGCGTCGGCCAGCGTTGTCTGGTTTTGTTTGGCAATACGACCCGCATTATTGCCCAGTAAAATATGAAAAAGCGCCTGATAGCAATCGTCTTTGTTCTGATTGCCGCGTTCGGCGTGTTATGTTACGGCAGCAGATACCGTCGGCAGAAAACGCCGGCAGTATCTGTGGTTATGCTTACCTATCAGCGGGCAGAAATGCTGCCGCAGGCGATAGAGAGCATTTTGTCGCAGACTTTTTCTGATTTTGAATTTATCATCATAAACGACGGTTCGTCGGACGATACCGATGAAGTCGTCGCACACTATAATGATTCTCGTATTCGCTATTATCGCAATGACCGCAACCGGGGAATTGCTTTTTCCCGTAACCGGGCGGCATCTCTGGCGCGTGGAAAATATATTATGATTATGGATGACGATGATCGGAGCTTTCCGGAACGGATGTCCGGACAGGTCTCTTACCTTGAACAACATTCTGATATTGCGGCTGTTGCCGGGCAGATAGCAGGGTTGCCACGCATTCCGCAAAATCATGATGAAATTGCAGCCGGGCTGATACAATACAATAATTTCGGCAATGCCAATGTAATGTACCGCCGCAGTTTTGCCGCAAAACACGGCATTCGGTATGACGAAGAGTTGAAAGCGTCGGAAGACTGGGATTTTTGGCTGAAAATACTGTTTGCCGGCGGGAAGTTTGCCGCGCTTCCTGATGATGTATTGGCAAGAAACGGCGCCAGCACAAAATATTACGGTATCAGCTATGAAGAGGCCAATGCTGCCGTCCGTAAAAAAATCGGCAAGGCCTTTCTGCCGGAAAAACCGGACGCGTTTTATGCCGCCGACAGTTGCGGTAAATTAAAACTTATATCTGAAAAGAATATATTTTCCCCGGCTTTTATGCAAAAGCTTTTTGATATCAACTGTCCTGCCGCGGCATCTCCAGCAGTTCGCTGACAAATTGCGGCAGCGTATCGCCGGCCTTGCCCATAATATGCCTGTCAAAATAGAAGTTGTTTGACGTCGGTTCAAGATTAAATTCAAGCGTATCAGCCCCATAATACTTGGCAGTCTGTACAAATCCGGCTGCCGGATAAACCACGCCGGACGTTCCCACGGACACGAACAGGTCAGATGTGCTTAAAAGCCTTTCCACCTTATCCATATAAAGCAGATTTTCGCCGAAGAAAACGATATTGGGCTTCATCATTCCCATAATATGGCAGTCCTCGCAAACCGTTTCCGAGGTAACGTCGCCCCAGGTTTCCAGAACGTGTCCGCAGTTCATGCAGACAGCCTGGTTAATCTGCCCGTGGATATGGATGACGTTTTTGCTTTTGGCTTTTTCATGTAAGGTGTCGATGTTCTGCGTTATAATATGAACCTCGCCCGGATACTCCTGCTGCAGCCGCGTAATTGCCAGATGTCCGGCGTTGGGCTTCGTATTCCAAAGTTCAGGTTTCATGTTGTTATAAAAATCGTGGACGTAATCTTGATTACGGTAATATGCTTCAATTGTTGCCACATCTTCAACACGGTGGTTGTTCCATAGCCCGTTTTCGCTTCTGAACGTGGCTAGGCCGGATTCGGCGGAAATTCCCGCTCCGGTTAAAAACAAAATTCTCTTGTAAGTCTTTGCCATAAAAATCTCCGTTTCCTTTCATTTGCCGTTATACTTTTTTAATCTGTATTATATGTTTGACCAGCCTTATGTTTCTTAATCCGTATTAAGCATCCTTACTTATATTATACCTTTCTAACCTGTTGTCGCTTAAATCTTTTCTTAAGCAATTTAGATTATATGTAAACCAAGCCTGCGTGACAGGCAACCTTTTTTATAAGACGGAGAACAAAATTATGTGTTGCAACGGAATTCTCGCCCTGTTGGCGCTTATTATCGGCTTTATTGCTATTGTCTATCTTTTGTATCAGGTATATTCTTATATCCGCTGCGGCTGCGGGAGATACGGGCCGTTTGTATCTTCGTACGGAAAAATCAAAGAAGACATTTTGGAAGAAGCCAGAAAAGTATTGAGAAAAGCCGACCGTCCGCTAAAAGTAACCGACTTGGGCTGCGGCAGCGGAGCTTTGCTTCTGCCGTTGGCAAAAGAATTTCCCGAACATCACTTTACCGGCTACGAGTGGGATATCGTTCCCCTGACGATGGGAAAGATTAAAGCTGCCGGGCTGAAAAACATCACTTTTGTCAAAGGGGATTATATGAAACAGTCCTATGCCGATATGGACTTAATCCTCTGCTATGTGTTGAAAGTAACCGGCGAGCCGTTGGGCAAAAAATTGGCACAGGAAATTAAAAAGGACTGCATTGTTATTTCCGAAATGTTTCCTCTTGGGCATTTACATGAAATCAAACAGATAGAATCTTCTATTTATGGCGTTCCGGAAAAAATTTACGTTTATCAAAAGCCTCATTCTCAGAAAGATTCTGTTCAACCCCGGAAATCCGCCCCGCACAACGGCAAGGCCAAATCTCAGCCGGAAAAATCCGCACCGCAAGCTCGTAAAGCCAAATCTCAGGCCGGCAAAGAAACGCCCGGTGCAGGCAAATCCAAAATCTCCAGATTCAAAACCAAAAAGTAAGGAAAAGAAAAATGTCTCGAAAAACTTGTTTTATGATTTTTATTGCCGCCGTTACCATAATTTTGGTGTCCTATGTTATAAAATTTTCTCCGGTAACCGGGGCAGTATCTTCTGTTTTTGCCGCAATGCAGAATCCGTATCTGGCAGCCTCTGCCGTTGTTGTTTCCCTGCTGCTGGCAAAACAGCGTTATTATTGGCTGCTGATACTGGGTTGTGCTGTTCTTGCCGCAGTTCTGATACAGTTTTTTGTCGTTGGAGGAGCCCTCGCTGCAGCGGTATTGCTGTATAAGATTGCGGCATTTGTCGTTTATGCATATTTGATTATGCTGATGCGCTTTATGCTTTAGAAAAAAGCCGCCCGTAAAACGGCGGCATATTTTTTGTCAGGGAGCGTATTATATTTTCTTTTCATAAATTTGTTTACATTTAAAACAAAATGGCTTAAACTCCTTTCTGCTTTAAAAACAAGATTTAACTAATGGGGAATTATTTAAAATGTTAAGAAGAACTAAAATTGTTGATTTGCTGAAGTCGGACACGACTAAACCGCAGGTATTGGCAAAAGGTTGGGTCAGAACCAGACGTGATGCCAAAGATTTTTCGTTTATTGAATTAAACGACGGCTCCTGTCTGAAAAATTTACAAATCATTGCTCATAATAATCTCCCCAATTATAATGAAGTAAAAAGTTTGTCTACCGGTTCGTCCGTTGCCGTAACCGGCGCTTTGGTAGAGTCTCAGGGCGGCAGCCAAAAATACGAAGTCGTGGCCGATAAAATCGAAATTTACAGTCTGGCGCCGGAAGATTTTCCGCTGCAAAAGAAAAAGCACTCTGATGAATATCTGCGCACGATTGCCCATCTGCGTCCGCGCACCAATAAATACGGCGCCGCTTTTCGCGTTCGGTCGGCTTTGTCTTATGCAATACACAAATTTTTTCAGGAGCGTGGATTTAAATATGTCCATACGCCGATTATAACCGGTTCCGACTGTGAAGGCGCCGGGGAGATGTTTCAGGTAACAACGTTGGATTTGAAAAATCCTCCGCTTTTGCCGGACGGAAAAATTGATTACAGTCAGGATTTCTTCGGCAAGCCTGCGCACTTGACTGTGTCCGGACAATTGAACGGCGAAATGTATGCCTGTGCTCTGGGAGATATTTATACGTTCGGTCCGACGTTCCGTGCCGAAAATTCCAATACTGCGCGCCATGCGGCAGAGTTCTGGATGATTGAGCCGGAAATGGCTTTTGCCGATATTCATGACGATATGGATTTGGCCGAGGATATGGTGCGCTTTTGTGTAACCGACGTTATGGAGCAATGCGCTGATGATATTGAACTGTTTGCCAAATTTGTTGATCCGACGCTGATGGAAACGCTGAACAATATCAAAAACAACAGTTTTGCCCGCATTACCTATACCGAGGCTATCGAAATTATGCAAAAGTCGGGCAAAAAATTTGAATATGCTCCGGAATACGGGATTGATATGCAGACCGAGCATGAACGTTTTCTGGCGGAAGAACATTTTAAGCGTCCGGTAATTGTCCGCGACTATCCGAAAGAAATCAAGGCTTTCTATATGCGGATGAACGATGATAACAAAACCGTCGCCGCTATGGATGTTTTGGTTCCGAGGATTGGCGAACTGATTGGAGGCTCGCAGCGTGAAGAACGGTATGAGCTGTTGAAAAAGCGGATAGAAGAACTTGGAATGCACGAAGAAGATTACGCCTGGTATCTGGATTCGCGCAAATACGGTTCGGTGCCGCACGCCGGGTTCGGACTGGGATTTGAACGGATGATGATGCTTTTGACCGGTATTGCCAATATCCGTGACGTTATTCCGTTTCCGCGGACGCCTAAATCGCTTAACTTTTAGATGAGCCGTATTCGGATAAAGGCCTGACTGTTGAACGGACCTTATTCCGAAAAAAGGCTTAACCTTAGGGAGATAAAGCTATGCAGAAAATCTTTGGCCGGGCTGGGCAGCCGTTGTTGCCGCAAAAGGTTTTATCCGTTGCAATTGTTACGGTTGCCTTTTGTATTTGTGCCGCAGCTTTCCCTGCTGCCGTTGCCGCATCGGCGGAGGAAGGGGACAGGCAGCCGGCAGAAGTCTTTACGCACAAGGTAGAAAAAAAGCTGCTGCCGCTGCCGGATTGTAAAGACGCCGTGCTTCTTGGCGCGGTCAAAGATTTTGTTGCCGGGTTTTATGCCGGAAATGCTGATAAAAATGCAGCATTTCGCCGTCGGTGTCATTTTATAACCCATAATCTGGCAGAATTTTCCCGGGAAAATATTGCCAATTATAAAACAGAGGCGGCTCGCCCCGTATCGGATATTATTATTGACCTGAAAGTTAATAAAAACATCTTGGAAGAAAATATGCTTCTCTGCAAAAATCAGAGCCCTTATAAGGATCCCGGAAACGTTTATATTCTGGTGTATCCGGAAGAAGACGGCTACAGGGTGCATCTGATAAATCTGGGTGCACAAGGGGAAGATGTTTCCTTCTTTTATAAAAAGGCTTGATTTTGCCGGGCGGATACCCTAAATAAATTCCGTTGCCGCCACAAAAATATATGGCGAACCGCCGCTGGCATGCCGGTTAAAAAGCTCGGTACAGCGGTTGAAAGGCACGGTACGCCGGTTGAAAAGTGAAGTCTGTTAGGAATAAGTATGAGCGAACATAAAGATTTAATCGTTATAAAACCGAAATCCCAACTGCCTATGGTGGTTGAGGAAAACGGGATTTATGCTTATCTTGAACAGATAAAAAGATTCCCGGTGCTGACCGAAGATGAAGAAAAGAAACTGATAACCGATTTTCAGACCAAAGGCGACTTGCTGGCCGCCCAAAAGCTGATTACCTCGCATTTGCGCCTGGCTGCCAAGATTGCGCTGACCTACCGCCGTTACGGGCTGCCGATGTCTGATGTTATTTCCGAGGCTAATCTGGGGTTGATGCAGGCGGTTAAAAAATTCGATATGGATAAGAAAGTTCGGTTGGCAACGTATGCGATATGGTGGATAAAAGCCGCGGTCAACGATTACATCCTGCGTTCTTGGTCTTTGGTCAAAATCGGCACGGTTGCGGCGCAGAAAAAACTGTTTTATAACCTGAGCCGGATAAAAGCCCGCTTAGGGTTATACGAAAATAAGGAACTTGAGCCGAAAGTGGTCAAGGCTATTGCACATGAACTGATGGTTGATGAAAAGGACGTTACCGAAATGAACCGCCGTATCGGCGGCGACAGTTCTCTGAACGTCAGTGTCGGCGATGACGAAGACGGTCATGAAAAAATCGATATGATTGTCGACCGTCGGGAAAATATTGAAGCCAAAATATCGGCACGGCAGGAGCAGGCGTATAAAGCCAGAATTTTGGCTCAGTGTATGAAAAAACTGGATGAACGCGAGCAGTACATCATTAAAAACCGGATGCTGACCGAAAACCCGAGCACGTTGGATGATATCGGAACTCATTTCAACATCAGCCGTGAACGGGTGCGGCAGATTGAAAAGAAGGCTTTCGATAAGCTTTCTTCCGAAGTAAAAAAGGCAATGGCGGCATAAGGCTGCATTTCCGTTGTCGGAAGTTTGAGAATGGACAGGCAATTGCATAACACGGCCAAGGCATCAGCCGAAAAAGACAAGAAGGCGGCATCGCTGCGGGAAGAATTGGTCATGGCATTGGCGGCAGCAAAAATTCCGTCGCCGCGTTTGGAAGCCGGCATAATTTTGCGGTATGCCGTACCCGGATATCCTGAAATGACGGCAACAGAGGCCGCTCAGGCTCGTCAAATGCTTGCGCGGCGTCTCCGTCATGAACCGCTGGATAAGATAACCGGAGAGCGCGAGTTCTATAAATCGGTGTTTATGGTAAATAATGCAGTACTGACTCCCCGCCCGGATACGGAAATTTTGGTGGAAGAAGCGTTGAAAAGAATTAATCCCGAAAAAAAGTGTCGGATTCTGGATTTGGGAACCGGATCAGGATGTATCCTGCTGTCGTTGCTTAAGGAATGTCCTCTGGCAGAAGGAACCGGGGTGGATGTTTCTCCGGAAGCGCTTGCCGTTGCGCGGGAAAATGCCGCAAGGCTCGGCGTTTCCGGCAGATGCTCTTTTGTAAATCAGAGTTGGTCGGAGTGGAAACCCGAAAATGAAAAATGGGACATGATAGTCTCCAATCCGCCGTATATCCCGCGTGGCGAGATAGCCGGGCTGGATGCGGAAGTAAAAGATTATGACCCGCATTTGGCGCTGGACGGCGGCGAAGACGGTTACGGCTGCTATCGGGAAATTGCCGGCCTGGTGCCTTTAATTTTGCAAAAGGGCGGTTATATTCTGTTGGAAAGCGGAATGGGGCAGGCTGAGGATATTATGCGCATTTTTTCGGCTCAGGGGCTGGAAACAGTTGCCGTCATCCCGGATTTGGCCGGCATAAACAGATGTGTGATACTAAAAAAATAAGTTGCAAAAATAATTTTTAGCCTCTAATATCCGTTCTGTATTTGACGCGCGGTTTCATGTTGGGCGCGTTAGCCATTTCCTTTTTGAATGTAATGAATTGACAGGGTTTAAGACTCTGTCGTGATTGTGGGAATATATGAAAAAGCAAAATAACAGATTTCGCAATAATGGTAACAATAACAACGGTTACACATTGAACTATAAATTTGACAGCGTAAGCATAGCCGGAAAGATAAGTGGTACCGCGCTGGACTTGATTCGCCGCTATAACGACCTTGCCAAAGAAGCTCAGAGCTGCGGCAATTATGTCGATATGGAAATTTATCGCCAGTATGCCGAACACTATCGCAAAATTGTAACGGATATCAACGAGCGGCGCCAGGCACGTCAGGACGGGCAGAACCGTCAGGACGAGAAAAACCTTTCTGAAAATTCCGAAGCACAGGGTGTTTCAGATGTGGAAGAAGGCAATAATGAAACGTCGGCCGCGCCGGTCGAACCTGTGCCCGAAGCCAACGGATATGTTGAAACCCTTCCCGCTCAGGAAAGTCCTGCCGCCAAAAGTTTTCAGGTGGTTGAAATCTCAGCTGAAAAAGCGGAAATTCCGGCGGAGGCGAAACCCAAACGTGTTGTCCGGCGCAAGGTCTCTGCCCCGCGCAAAACTTCAGAAAAGGTTGCGGCGGAAGGCTAGCCTGTTTTATTAAAATATGCAGATAAGGAGAAAATATATGCCAGCAGAGCTTGCTTTTTTAATTGTCGCAGTTGCGGTAATTGCCATTACATATAAAACCTATGTCGGGTACGGGGATTACCGATGGTATACCAAGCTGGGCTTTTTTCTGTTTTTGCTGATTGGCTGGAGTGCTCCTTTTCTGGGATTTATACTGCGCCGTGCGGATTTGCCCGAAAGTTTCGTTTATTTGACCAAAGGGCTGTATTTCCTGTTTGGCTTTGTCTTTTTTCTTTTTATTATCAGTTTTATCCGCGATACGTTGTGGATGGTTATTGATTTGATACGCCGGGCTCCGGTTGAGGAAATGAAAAATCCGCCCTTGTTGCAAAAGGTAAATATTATTACATTCGTTTTTTGTCTGCTGTTTTGCTTTTACGGCGTATACGAAGCTGAAAAAAATCCGGCAATTAAAACATATGACATAACATCTCCCAAAGTCCGGCAGAAAACAAAAGTCGTTATGCTGTCAGATTTGCATATTGATGTTGACGTGTCGCCTGAAACAGTAGAGCGGCTGGTTAATCGCGTCAATACCTTAAATCCCGATGCCGTAGTCATTGTCGGAGATATCGTTGACAATACGCCTGTTAAACTTTATAAGCAGATGCAGGAATTGAAAAAGCTGAAAGTCAAAGACCATGTTTATCTCGTTTTGGGCAATCACGAATTTTATTCGGGTGCAATGGGCTGGGGGCTTGCATTTGCTCAGATGGGATTTGAATTTTTAAACAATTATGGCGAAAAACTTGGCGATACCGGGATTTATATTGCCGGCATTCCGGATATTAATGCGGCAGAATGGTTTAAAAAGCCGGTAAAAGCAAAAAATGCCCTGTATAAGGCGGAAAAGGAAGACTACGTTATCATGTTGTCCCATACGCCCAAACTCGCGGAAGGGGTAACGGCAGAAAATGTTGATTTGCAGCTTTCAGGGCATACGCACGGCGGGCAGATTTATCCGTTTCACTATTTTACGGAAATTGCCAATGACGGGGTGCTGGCCGGATTTTACAATAAAAACGGCGTTCAGATGTACGTTTCCCGCGGAACCAGATACTGGGGGCCGCCGATGCGGATTTTCGCCCCTTCGGAAATTACCGTGTTTAACTTTTCTCCGGCAGGGAAAAATGACAAACCTGCTGCATAAGGCATATGAAATCGCCGAAAAGGAGGACGTATCTACGCTGCCTGACAGGGCTGTAGTATATAGTGTCAGCTATATGCCGGATTCGGAAAATAAAAAAAGAGCCGAAGACTTTGTAAAGTCAACGCCCGATGCCCGTATGTTGGACGATACGCCGTGCGGCAGGGCGCTTATCGCCCTTGGTCTGGACGGCAGAGTTGATGAGGTAGGAGAGGAAATAACCAAAATCTGGAAACTTGCCTCTTCGCGTTATATAGGTGCTGCATCAGGAAACATAAACGCTTTTGTAGAAGGTGCCGATGAACGCAGCACGTTTTGCTCGACTGAATTGCATGAAATAATAAACAATCCTAAAATCACGAGCATCAACGGAATTGCCAAAACAGTTTTTGCCCAGAATTTTCAACCCGCACATTATAAATAAGCGGTATAAACTAATCTGTGCTATTGTATCGGAAAGCCCGTTATACACCTTTCAATAAAAATACCCCGTCGGCTCACAAGCTGTTACGGGGTATCCGTTTTTCAGGCAAAGTCCAAGCTAAACTCGAAACTAGAAAACCTGTTCGCGCGTCGTGCGCAGTTCAATCTGAGGGAAATCTTCTTTGGCTTTGTTCAGGTGCCATGCGTTTCGTGCCAGAAAGACCGTTTCTCCGTCATGATCATGTGCAATATTAGCTTGGTTGGTATCAATAAATTTCGCTAAAACGTTCTTGTCTGCGCAGGCAATCCAGCGCGCCGTATAATACTGGGTCGGTTCAAACGCAACCGGTATGTTGAATTCGGTACGAATACGGTCGGCCATAACTTCAAACTGCAACACGCCGACAACCCCGACAATCCATTCCGAACCGATAACCGGCTTAAACACGCTGGCGCCGCCTTCTTCGGCAATCTGCTGCAGCGCGTTGCCTAAATGCTTTGATTTCAGCGGGTCAAGTGCACGTACTGATTTTAGCAGCTCCGGTGCAAAACTAGGAATGCCGGTAAAATGCAGTTTTTCCCCTTCGGTAAGCGTGTCGCCGATACGCAGCTGTCCGTGGTTGGGAATGCCGATAATGTCCCCGGCGTAAGCGTCTTCGGCAAGTTCCCGTTCTTGAGCCAGAAACATCACCGGCGTCGGTACTTTTACAGGTTTGCCCGTGCGTATCTGCGTCAGGCTCATGCCGCGTTTGAAGTGCCCGGAGCATAAACGCATAAATGCGATTCTGTCCCGATGTTTCGGATCCATATTGGCCTGGATTTTGAAAATAAATCCCGTTACCTTTTTCTCATCGGCACTGACCTTGCGTTCTGCCGCAGGCTGCGGCCGGGGCGAGGGAGCTAAATTATGCAAGCCTTCCAAAACTTCCTTAACCCCGAAATTATTAATGGCACTGCCGAAGAAAACCGGGGTCAGCGCACCGGCAAGATACAGTTCCAAATCAAATTGCGGACAGAGTTCTTTAACCATCATGACATCTTCACGCAGTTTGGCAACCGCATGTGCCGGCAGAAGCTCGTCAAGTTTCGAATCGTCCAGGCCTTTGCAGGTTTCAATCACGCTGTTGACCTGTCCCTTGTTGCCGGTTTTGTTCATCAAAATAAGCTGATCGTTCAAAAGGTCGTAGCAGCCGAGAAAGTCTTTGCCGCTGCCAATGGGCCAGCTTGCCGGGCAAACGTCGAGCGCCAGCGTTTTTTCAATGTCGTCCAGCAGCAGGAACGGGTCTTGCCCCTCGCGGTCCATTTTATTGATGAACGTAATAATCGGGATGTTCCTGAGACGACAGACTTCAAACAGTTTTTTCGTTTGCGTTTCAATGCCTTTTGCCGAGTCTATGACCATAACCGCCGAGTCCACGGCTGTCAAAACCCGGTAAGTGTCTTCGGAGAAGTCTTCGTGCCCCGGTGTATCCAGCAGGTTAAAAGTGATGTTGTGATATTCAAAAGTCATTACTGACGACGCGACCGAAATGCCGCGTTCCTGTTCCACTTTCATCCAGTCGGAATGGGCTCTCCGGTTTTCGCCGCGCGCTTTAACCGCCCCGGCCTGCTGAATGGCGCCGCCGAACAACAGCAGCTTTTCGGTCAGGGTGGTTTTACCGGCGTCCGGGTGTGAAATAATCGCAAACGTTTTTCTTTTGTTGACAGTATTTTCTGGCATTGTTTTTCTCTGTAAAATTACTCTTGCCCGTTACATACGTAAACGGGGATAAATATGTAAAATAACTCTTCCTTGCCGCAAACATAAGCGGAGAGCAAAATTCAAACGCATACTAACAAATAAATTGCAATATGCAAGCCAAAAATACGTTCAGTGCCGTCTGAAATGTGAAAAAGCCGGAAACCCGTAAAAAAATGCTTGACTCTTACAATTTATTCCCTAATATCCATGTAGGTTTTGATAACAAAATAACACTCCACGGAGTGCCGTCAGTCAGCGAGGGTTCGCACACTGGCGCAATTTTTTTTATCATAATGGGTAATAAATATTAGGAAATTTAATGTTTGACGCATTGACAACCAAATTGAGCGGAATTTTCTCCAGGCTCGGTTCCCGCAGTATCCTGAAAGAGAAGGATATTGAAGACGGGCTGCGCGAGATTCGCCTGGCCTTGCTGGAGGCAGACGTGTCGCTTCCGGTTGTGAGGGAATTTATGGCTCGCGTCAAAGAAAAGGCCTTGGGCGAAACAGTTATCAAAGCTGTCCGCCCGGATCAGCAGCTTGTGAAAATCGTTTATGATGAGCTGGTGGCGCTATTAGGTGCTGAAAACAATGAGCTTAATTTCAAAGCGGTGCCGCCTGCCGTTGTCCTGATGGTTGGTTTGCAGGGTTCCGGTAAGACTACGACCTCAGCCAAGATAGCCTTAAAGCTCAAAAAAAATAAACGCGTTTTGCTTGCCTCGCTGGATGTTTATCGTCCGGCAGCGCAGGAACAGCTGGCACAGCTCGGTGCTCAGATTGGCGTAGACGTTTTGCCGGTAGTTGCCGGAGAAAAACCTTTGGAAATTACCCGCCGCGCTATGTCTGTCGGAAAGAAAGGACTGTATGATGTCCTGATTTTGGATACTGCTGGCCGCTTGCAGATTGATGAAACTCTAATGAATGAGGTTGCAGCGGTTAAAAAGCTGGCACAGCCGACCGAAACGCTTCTGGTGGCTGATGCTCTTATCGGTCAGGAAGCCTGCAACGTCGCCAGAGAGTTTAATGAAAAAGTCGGCGTTACCGGTTTGGTGCTGACACGTATTGACGGTTCGTCGCGCGCAGGTGCCGCGTTGTCCATGAAAATGGTGTCGGGCGCGCCGCTGAAGTTCCTCGGAACCGGTGAAAAACTGGAGGATATCGAAGAGTTTCACGCTGACCGTCTGGCCGGGCGCATCTTGGACAAAGGCGATGTTGTCAGCCTGGTAGAAAAGGCAGTGGAAAATATTGACCGCGAAGAAACCGAAGCGATGGCTAAAAAGATGCTGAAAGGCAAGTTTGATTTGGACGATATGCTGAATCAAATCCGTCAGATGCAGAAGCTCGGTTCCATGTCAAGCATTATGGGGATGCTGCCCGGTTTGGGGAAATATAAGGAACAGATAGAAGCGGTTAATGCCGATTCGCTGGTCAAAAAGCAGGAGGCGATAATCCTTTCCATGACCAAGGGAGAACGTCGCAATCCTGATATTATCAAGGCATCGCGCAAGAAGAGAATTGCCGCCGGTGCCGGTGTAGAAGTTCATGAAGTTAACAAGTTGCTTAAATCCTATGAGCAAATGTCAACTATGATGAAGAGAATGGGAAAAATGGGCGGCCTCGGCTCGCTCGCTTCCCGTTTTGGCAAAAACAGTCCGTTTGGGGGCGGTTCCTTTGGGAACAATCCTTTTGGCGGATTTAACAACAAATTTCCGTTTTAAGCGGAAGGAACGAAACAAATAATAACTGGAAAGGAAAAAAATGACAGTTCGTATTAGACTTTCTCGCGGTGGATCGAAAAAGCACCCTTACTATCGCGTTGTAGCTGCCGATCAGAGAGCTCCTCGTGACGGTAGATTTATTGAAAAGCTGGGTTCTTATAATCCGCTGCTGCCGCAGGATCATCAGGAAAGACTGGTTCTGGATGTTGAAAAGGTAAAATCTTGGATTGCCAAAGGGGCACAGCCGACCGAAAGACTGCAAAAGCTGTTTGCTAACCTGGGCATCTGCGAGGCTCCGAAAATTCACAGCCAGCCCAAGAAGTCTGCTCCGAAGGCGAAAGCTCTGGAGAGAATTAAGGAAAAAGAAGAAAAGGCAAAAGCTGCTGCTGAAGCGGCCGCCGCTGCTGCTGCCGAGGCCGCTGCCGCAGCCGAAGCTCCGGCTGAAACATCTGCCGAAGCCTAAGCTTTTTCTCTTTATAAATTAAGTTTATGTTGCGATTGGTAATTTAATGAGCGAAAAAAGGGTTTGTTTAGGCAAAATTGTCGGTGTTCACGGCATCAGGGGTGAGGTCAAGGTCAAAAGCTATACGGCTGTTGACAAAGATATTGCCGCTTATGGCGAACTGGAAGACAAAGCTGCCGGAAAGCGTTTTTCGCTGAAAGTTACCGGACATTCAAAAGATTTGCTCCGAATAAAAATCAAGGGGATTGATGACCGCACCATGGCGGAAACCCTTGTCGGAACCGAGTTTTATGCCCCCCGCGGCGTCCTCCCGGAACTAAAAACGGAAGAGGTTTATTACGAAGCGGATTTGGTCGGTATGAAAGTGCTCGATGCTAAAAAGGCCGAAGTTGCCGAAGTTGTCGGTTTTTATAATTTCGGCGCCGGAGATATTTTGGAAATCCGGCTCAAGAGCGGGCGTTCCGAAATGCTGCCTTTTAACAAGGGCTATGTGCCGGAGATAAATCTTGACGAAGGCTATATTATTGTGGCGTCAACCGGAATGGTGTTCTTGGAAGACGGAGAGGATTCCGAAGAATGCTGAATGTAACGGTTCTGACTGTTTTTCCCGAATTGTTTCCGGGTTTTCTCGGGTACTCTTTGACCGGAAAAGCATTGGAAGAGCAAAAGTGGCAGCTGCAGGCCGTCAACATCCGCGACTATGCGTTTGACCGTCATAAGTCTGTGGACGACACGCCGTGCGGCGGCGGCGCAGGAATGATTATGCGTCCCGATGTTTTGGGGCGGGCAATAGAAGCCAATCATACCCGGGGACGGATTATCTATATGAGTCCCAAAGGGCGCCCGCTGACGCAGAAGCTGGTACACGAGCTCTCCCGCGAAGAAGAACTGACGATTGTCTGCGGGCGTTTTGAGGGCATTGACGAGCGCGTCATTGAAGCCTACAACGTCGAGGAGATAAGCATTGGCGATTACATTCTGACCGGAGGCGAACAGGCCGCCCAGATAATGTTGGATGCAGTCGTCAGGCTGTTGCCGGGCGTTCTGGGAAATGAGGCATCTTTGGAAGATGAAAGTTTTGAAAACTTTCTTTTGGAATACCCCCAATATACCCGTCCGACGGAATGGGAGGGGCGCAGTGTTCCTGAAGTCCTGCTGTCCGGACATCACCGGAAGATAGCCGACTGGCGCCGCGAACAGGCCGAAATCGCAACCAAGGCCAAACGCCCTGACTTATTTAAGAAATATCTTGATTCTAAAAATAGTTAGGTGTATAAAGTTAAAAAATTTTATAAAAAGGTAAAACTGATGAACATTTTAGAAAATATTGAACAAGAGCAAGTAGCCAAATTGACTGAAGGCAAGAACATTCCTGACTTCAAAGCCGGCGACACCCTTAAGGTTCACACCAAGGTAAAGGAAGGCGACCGCGAGCGTATTCAGATTTATGAAGGCGTCTGCATTGCCCGTAAGAATGATGGTCTGAACTCTTCTTTCACTGTTCGCAAAATTTCTTTCGGCGAAGGCGTAGAACGTGTATTCCCGCTGTATTCTCCGAATGTTGCGAAGATTGAGGTAACTCGTATCGGTAAGGTAAGAAGAGCCAAGTTGTACTTCTTGCGTGCCCTGCGCGGCCGTTCTGCCCGTATTGCCGACGACTTGTCTGCACAGGCTAAAGCAAAGAACGCCGAATAAGGCTTTGCTCATAGGTAAAATAAAAAACCCGCTGTTTTCAGGCGGGTTTTTTGTACTCAAAAAGCCCCATACGTTTTACGCGGGGCTTTTTAAGGGTAAATGCAAAAGCGTTCAGGCAGTCGGAACGCTTGAGCAAAATCAAACGACGAATTTCTCGATTAAAAGTCTGGTGGCATTTCTTGAAATCGGAGCTTTCTCTACGGCATAAAGTAAAAGTTCCCGGTTTCCGAGTCTGACCAGTTCACATTGCGCCTCTTCCGACAAATTATAAGTTGAAATGTACAGCTTTATTAAAGCTTCATCTCCGCGGGCAATAAGCGCAACTTGTGCCGGAATGCACAGCCAAGTATGCTCCAGAAACGATTTTAATTCGTTGACATCGGCTGTTTTCGCCAAATTGGTTTCAAATGTTTCGTCTGACATAATAAATAGTTTTTAAGTGGAACAATAATGCCTTAATAATTTAATGAAAACCTTAAAACAATATCTGAAATTTAATAGCTGATATTCAAAATTTAATGATTGATGTCCAGTGTGTCAATAATTTTTTTCGCGTCTTCGGGGGCATAATCCCAATAGGCCGACGCAATAATTCTTTTTTGTGTTTCTTCATCAAATCGGAATTTGATAATTCTCGCCGGACAACCTCCCACAACGGCAAAATCGGGAACATCTTTGTTGACAAAAGAATTAGCGCCGACCACAGCACCGTTGCCGACGGTAACGCCGCGCCGGATAACTGCATTTACGCCTATCCAAACATCGTTTTTAATAATACAGTCCTTTTGGGTTAAGTCGTGATACCCCCCCCCCGGTATGAAAGGAGCGTCGAGGTTGAAACCTCATCAAGATTATGTTCGCCTTGTCCGATTCTGACGTGTGAAGCAATACTGCAATATCTGCCTATTTTTGCTCTGGTAATATCAACGTCCCTGCCGACAGACGTATAATCGCCGATTTCACAATGCGAATCAATAACGGAAGATTTGTCAACACAGGTATGTTTTCCACGTATATAAGCGTTGGCTTTTTTGTTTCTTAGAATATCAATAGCCTTTTGTATTAGTCTGATTTTCATTTTGCCTCCATTGCCAATTTATTTTCCTAAAACCGTCCTGATGGCAGTTGTTGACCTGACCGGCAATAAATCTTTGGGGATACGATTGCTGACGATATAACGTATTCCTAAATCTTCTACGGCTTTACGTTTCTCTGGGCTGTCGCCGTCGCTGTTGACAAAGAAAATATTCGGCTTAATTTCTGCCAGCTCTTGCAAAAAGTCGAGCTTGCCGCTTCCTTTGGCGATAAAAGCCTGATGAACATACCGGATAGCCCCGACCATATACAGGCGTTCCTTTTCGTTATAAAGTGTTTTGCGTTTCTTCAGTTCTTCCACCGTCTTGTCTGAACCGATGGAAACATATAAGTCGCCGTACTGGCTTGCCTCTTCGAAAAAACGGATATGCCCGCTGTGCAGAACATCAAAACAACCGGAAACAAAAACTTTAACCATGATTACTTTTCCTTACTTTGGTTTTTATGCAAAAATATGTATTGCTCCATTCAACATTTTCCCGGTCTTTTTCTTTATTAAAGCCAGTCATAACTTTATCCAGTCGTTAGGAACGATATCACCGGAATATTCGGCAGCGTCCGGCCTGAACCATTGCTTAGGCGCAACGACAATCTTGTCCGGATTTGTATTCAGCCAGGCTCCCCACCACGAAAATGTGCTGTTGGCGATAATGTTATGGCGGCAGTTCCGCATCAGTTCCAAGTCAAAATAGCCGTGTTTTTCATCATTAATTTCAACGATAGTCTGCGGATAGGCTGTTTGTATATTAGTCCGAACCCAGTCTGTATCACTGGAAAAAATAAAGAAATGCGGTTTATCAACGCGTTTCCCGATATAATCCATCGCATTCAGAAAATAATCCTTATCCAAATAAGTAAAAGGGCTGCGCGGATTAAGATAGTCGCCGCGACGGATATGAACGGCAACGGCATCGGCAGCCCGGATTTTGGCAAGCATATCAAGATTCGCTGCATCAAGAGGTTTTGTCAGCGTAAAATCATGCAACAGCCTTTCTCGCAGCGGTTTAAAATATTTTTCGGTCTGGAAAACTCCGTCATAATAAACGTCGCCATCTTTGCTTAGAAGTTCCGGCTCGTAACGGTTAATCTGTCTTTCGCAGACGCGGTTGGTTTTCAGGTAAATAAATTTTCCCAGATTAAATTTTTTGCGGATGGAACGGGGAAGAATGTTTTTAAATCTGATTTCGTTTTTACATTTTTTTATTTGTTCATTTGAGGCAAAATCTCCGCTGATGTTATACAATCCCAGATCAAAACTGCGGTAATGGTTGGTCAAAAAGCTGGTATTGTCCCACAAAACATCGCCGGCAGCCAGTCCGAAGGCATATTGAAACATCTGATTGCCGAGTCCTCCGCCCAGCCTGACGATACGCAGCGGTTTATCCGGGGAAACATGGGCGGAATATTTGCTTTCTTGAGGTGAAACAGCCATAAAAATCTCCTTTGGCAGATAAATCTGACCTTTTGTTTATAAAAAACCAACCTTTTAAATATATACCTGAGTAGACATTCAATAGCAAGAATAAGTTATTCTAATCCATTATAATTAAATAATTAATTGAAAAGACGAAAATCTTGTTGTGAATAAAAAACTGCTTATTTAAAAGGTTGGTTTAAATTCAGCAGGTTTCTAACGTGGAAAAAACGCACACAGACAAAGGAAACTGTGGCCTTCAAGGGCGGAAAGATATAAGAAAAAGCGATGCTCTGATATGCAATCTTCAGGCATAACAAAAGCGCCTGTTTGTTCAACAGGCGCCAAATATGGTCGGAACGGGTGGATTCGAACCACTGACCTCTGCGACCCGAACGCAGCGTTCTACCAGGCTGAACTACGTTCCGTTGTTCAACGAACATATATCTACACAAAAAAAAATTAGATTACAAGCTTTTTTTTCATCTGTGCGCAAAAAAATTATCTGTACGCAAAAATGATTGGTATACAAATAATCTTATATGTATAAAAATAATATTTGCATAAAAAAATTGACGCTTTTGCAAATCAATTGTAAAACAAATCGGTCAGAAATTGTGCAAGGAGAGTAAAATGTTGTATTTGGGGTGTCATCTGTCATCAGCTGCCGGTTTTGCCGCAATGGGAAAAACGGCTTTGAAAATTAATGCCAATACGTTTCAGTTCTTTTTGCGCAATCCCCGCGGCGGTGCTGCCAAAGACATAAAGCCGGCCGATGTTTCTGAATTTTTGGCATTGGCAAAACAGAACGGGTTTGGCAAAATTTTGGCTCATGCGCCGTATACGCTCAATCCCTGTTCAAAAGATACATCGGTTCGGGAATTTGCCGGCGAGGTTTTTGCCGATGATTTGAAACGGATGGAAAATCTTCCCGGAAACCTGTATAATTTCCATCCCGGTTCACACGTAGGGCAGGGAGTTGCCGCCGCTATTCCGCAAATCGTCGAGATTTTGGATGCCGTAATGCCGGAAGCGCGCCATACAACGGTATTATTGGAAACCATGTCCGGCAAAGGCAGTGAAGTAGGCTCCCGTTTTGAGGAGCTGGCAGAAATAATTTCCCGTGCCAGCTCTAATGCGCCGGAACGTCTCGGTGTATGCTTGGATACCTGCCATGTCTATTCTGCCGGCTACGATATTGTCAACCGTCTGGACGAAGTATTGGAAGAATTTGACCGTGTCATCGGGCTGAATCGTTTGCATGCGATTCATTTAAACGACAGTATGACGGAGTTTGCGTCGCATAAAGACCGCCACGAGCGGCTGGGGCATGGGACAATAGGAAAAGACGCTCTGATTCGGTTTATCAATCATTCTGCGCTCAAAGGTATTCCCGTTAATTTGGAAACGCCGAACGAAATTCCCGGATATGAGGAAGAAATAGCCCTTCTGCGTCAAAGCTATACGCAGGGATAGCCGCACATTTCGTTGAGACCTGAGGCCTTAGGTTCCGTTTGAGCGTTTAAAGCAAAATTTCCGCAACGATGCCGAATACAACACCCAAACCGTACAATAGTGCGAGTATGCGCAGATTCTCTTTCCGATTCGGGTTAACCCGGTATAAAACCAGATATCCCAGTCCTGCATTGCTGAGCGTTCCCGCCAGCATTGTGCCCAATGTAATCGCATTGTCAAGATACAGCTGCGTCAGCAATACCGATGGATAACAGCTGGGAATAAGCCCCACGCCTGCCGCAATGAATTTGCTGAGTATCGGCATTCCCGTCAACAGCAGTTGCACGGTCTCTCTGCCGCCAAATGCAAAAACGGCGTTGACGATAAGAGAGAAAATAAAGATGAAAATGCTGATTTTTTCAGTATGCTTGTATGCGGAATGCCATATGTTGTCCTTGTCGTCGCATTTGCATTTTTCCCGTTGGCAAAATGCCTCAATGTCCGGTTCCTGTTTGTGCCTGATAAATTTTTGCGGCAGGAAAATATCCAACAGCACACCGCTGGCAATCGCAAAAATAACCTTAATTCCCAAAATCTGTACAATCAAAGCCGCTCCTGCGCCGCCGGAAATCAAAATCGGCAGCATCTCGTCGGAAGTGGAGAGAAAAATGGCCATCAGCGTGCCGAGCGTAATAATGCCTGTTGCATAGAGGTTGGCTGCCGCGACCGAAAAACCGCATTGTGGTATCAGCCCCAGCAATCCGCCGGCAACCGGACCATAAGAACCTGATTTTTTTATATAGGATAGAGTTTTCCGCGATGTCTTATGTTCCAGAAATTCAAGCGCCAGATATGTCAGAAACAGGTATGGAAACAACGCCAGCGTTTCGTATAGGGAATCAATCAGAATATCCATGCCGATGTTAAACATTGCCGCCTCTTGGAAAATTTATTGCAAAACTAACAACATATCTAACAAAACTATTGTATTTTTGCAACAAAAAAAGCCCATGTTCATAAAAAAGCTGTTGCTGGTACAAACATATTAAAAAAGACGCCTCATACGAAGCGTCTTAAAATTTTCCGGGTTCAAACAAACCGTCTTTTCAAAAACTTAAATTTTAATCCTCAGCCGAAAGCATTTTCCCTTTCATCTTGGCGAGCATTAAGATTTTTGCCTGCTCTTTGGTAAAAGGCAGGATAACATCTGATTTTTTAAAAAACAAGACCTCACCGCTTGATAATAACACATACGCCACACTTGAGCTTGTTCGGCGTCGGCCATCTCCACCAATCGCTATTAACGTGGCAACAACAGAGTCCGAACTAAGTTCAGATGCATCTTCCGGCACATTGAGCTCTTGCGGAGGAGTGGGCAACAGTCGGTTGTATTCACTATATTCATACGACGGCTCACCGGAACATGATGCCAAAAACAAATAACAGATTGCAACTGCAATCATAAATAATAATTTTTTCATAAAGTTATATTTTAATGATTAATATTGGATACTATTATCAGCTAAATTTGTCTTTTTGTCAATATATTTTTCATCTGACTAAAAAATAAGATTTCTTTATATCTTTACTGTTTTCCAAACATAAGAAAAAGAGCCGCAAAAGTGCGGCTCTTTTTTCCGGACAGGCATAATACCTGACTTTGCAAAGTCTGATTATGCTGCCTTTTCGTCAAAGTTATACAAGTCTTCAACCGAAACTTTCTTTTCTTTGGTCTGGACTTTGGAAAGGACATAGTCAATGACCTTTTCTTCATAAACGGAAGTACGCAGACGTTCAACCGCTTCTTTGTTCTTCAGATAAAAGTCAAAAATGGCCTTTGCCTGCATCGGATAACGCTGAGCTTCGCTCATAATCGCCTTGTTGAGGTCTTCCTGCGTTACTTCTACTTTGGCGTCATTGCCGACTTCAGCCAGCAACAGACCGAGCTTAACACGTCGAACGGCGATTTCCTTGTATTCTTTCAGCAGGTCTTCTTCCTTTTTCTTCTTTTCGTCTTCGTCAAGCTGATTGTTTTTCTTGGCGTTTTCATACTGCTTGACAATCGCTTCATACTCCATGTCAACGAGCTTGGCCGGAACGTCAAACTTGTAAGCCTTGTCCAAAGCATCCAGCAGAGAACGTTTCTGTTTCATCTTGGAAGCGGTTTCATAATCTTGTGCGATTCTCTTCTTGACGGTCTCTTTGAGCTTGTCAAGGTTTTCTTCGCCCATGGATTTTGCGAATTCGTCATTGATTTCCGCTTTTTTGATTTCTCTGATTTCTTTGATTGTCGTTACAAACAGGGCTTCTTTGCCGGCCAGATCTTTGGCATGGTAGTTTTCCGGGAAAGTCGCTTTTACTTCTACGACTTCGCCGGCTTTCTTGCCGATAAGCTGGTCTTCATAACCCGGAATAAAGGAGTTGGAACCGATTTCCAGCGGATAAGCTTCGCCTTTGCCGCCCGGAAATTCTACACCGTCAATGGAACCGACAAAATCGATAACCGCAATATCGCCTTTGGCCGTAACGCGGTCTTCTTCAACCTTAATCGTGTCGCGGCGGCTCTCAGCCATATAGTTCAGCGCTTTTTCAACTTCCTCGTCGGGAACTTCCGCTACCGGCTTTTCGATTTTGATTGCGGAGAAGTCCTTTAGTTCAATCGTCGGCATAATGTCCATGGATACCTTGAATTCAACGTCTTTACCTTCTTCAAATTTCTTCAGGTCGACATCCGGCGTGAATACCGGGCGCAATTCCTTTTCTTTCAGGACTTCGTTGACGCCGTTGCGGACAACTTCATCCAGCGCATCGCTCATTGCGTTGCCCTGGTATTTTTTCTTAACCATCGCAAACGGAACCTTTCCCGCTCTGAAACCGGCCATGCTGACCGTCTTGGCAATCTCGTGAAGTTTCTTGTCAACTTCCGCGGTGAAATCCGCAGCGCTGACGGTAACGTTATATTCGCGGCTCAAGCCTTCTGATTTTACTTCTTTAATCTTCATTATATTTATCTCTTCCAAAAAGCCCATTTCGGCAGTACCCGAAATGGTGCGGACGGAGAGACTCGAACTCTCACAGCAAAGCCACCAGATCCTAAGTCTGGCGTGTCTACCAATTTCACCACGCCCGCGGATTACAACAACAAATTTGCCCCGAGTATATACAACATTTTTATATAATCAAGCAAAAAAATTATAAAATCACGCCCTTTTCAAAACGAAAGCCCTTCAGCAGTTCGGCCGTTTCCATCGGCTGTTTGCCTTCCCGTTGCAGCCTTTCGATACAAAGTGCCTTGCCTTCGCATCCGGCTATCGTCAGAGCCTTTTCGCCTTCAATAATTTCTCCCGGTGCGCCCTGTCCGTCGCATATCCGGGCCCGGTAAACCTTAAAACGTTCGCCTTTGTAGGTAAAATATGTCGCAGGGTAGGGGGAAAACGCTCTGAGTTTGTCAGCCAGCGCATTCGTGTTTCCGGCAAAATCCAGTCGGCATTCGGCTTTGTCCAGCTTTTCCGCATAAGTTACCAGACTTTCGTCCTGCTTTGTCGGAACAATATTGTCCAGCTGCCGCAAGGTACTGACCAGCAAATCAGCCCCGACCGCAGACAATTCGTCATGCAAATCGCCTCCCGTCATTTCGGGGGTAATAACAACCTCTTCCTGGCTGAGAATGTCGCCGGCATCAAGCGCCGCCGCCATTTGCATGATGGAAATGCCGCTTTTCTTGTCTCCGGCTTCAATTGCCCGCTGTATCGGTGCCGCCCCGCGCCAGCGCGGCAACAGGGAAGCATGGACGTTAATACATCCTTTGGGAAAAATGTCCAGAACAGTCTGCGGCAAAATTAAACCATACGCGGCGACAATCGCCATATCCGCCCCCAGTGCTTTCAGGCTCAGCTGTTCGTCTTCGTTCCTGAGAGACTTCGGCGTTCTGACTTCAATGCCTTTTGCTTCTGCTAAAAGGTGTACCGGTGTCTTATTGACCTTCTTGCCGCGACCGCTTTCTTTCGGCGCCCGGGTATAAACGGCGACGATGTTATGCTCTTTCGCCAGTGCTTCCAAAACCGGAACGGCAAAATCCGGCGTTCCCATAAATACAATTTTCATTATTCGGAAAACCCTGCGCGTTTATAGTCAATTTTAATATCCATGCCTTCCGCGTAAGCATTCAATGCGCTTTGAGCCATATCCGAGCCCATTGAAACCGCCGCCCGGGTTTTTACTTCCGCCAGAGCATCTTTGTCCAGCTCGTCGGCATAATTGACCGTTTCATACGGGGTAACGATGACAAAGTTGTTTCCCGGGTGTTCATAAAGTTTGACCGCGCCGTCTTCTGTTACGAACAGGTCATTTATTTCCTGTGCGCTCAAACCGGCAAATGTTTCATTGCGGTTGATTGGTTCGGAACGGAAAACTTCCAAATTCCGTGCTTTCGCCGCATCGGCGAGCTGTTCGCCGTTTTCGGCATCGGCAATAATGTTGTCGGCAGTTTCCTTAGCCAGCGCATCTTTTTCCTGAACCTCCCACATTGCCGTGATTTTGTCTTTGACTTCATCAATCTCGGGCAGATGGGCATCTTTGACTGCGGTAACCCTGATAGCGGCAATACCGTCGTCAAATTCCTCGGCCGAGCTTATCTCGTTCAGTCCGTACGAAAAGACCAGTTCGTTAAAATCAAGCGAAGTTGTCAGAGATTTAAGCTGTGCCGGGGCGTTTTCAACCGGAGCCGTTTCGCTGATACCGGAAATCCGTACCGGTTCAATACCGAACATTTTTCCGGTTTCTGCCAAATCTTTGCCGCCGTTGACTGCATCGTCAATTTCAGCTCTGGCGTCACGCAGGGCATCATACAGATTGTCATTGTTCAAAATCTCTTCAATCTGCGGCTTAACTTCTTCAAACGTCATTTTTTTTGCCGGAACAATCTGTTTGACGCTGACAACCTGCCATGTGTCGGCAACCTGCAATAGGCGAGGCTCGTTCAACGGCATTTCAAAAGTGTCGTATGCCAAATCTTCCGCCAGTTCATCCTGAGCAACCAGCCCCAATGTCGGCTCGTCAGCATTTTCCGCCTGCATATCTTTTGCCGCGGCAGCAAAATCTTTGCCGCCTTTTACTTCGTTCAGTGCCTTTTCTGCCTGCGCCTTGTCGGTAAAGACCATCTGCAATACTTCTCTTTTCTCCGGCAGGTCAAATTCCTTCTCGTGCTGCTTGTAATAATCCGCAACCATCTCATAGCTTGCGGCATATTTCTTCAAAACCGTTTCATTGGGAACAAAAAGAACCTCTGCTTCCCTTGTCTCCGGAATCATAAAATTTTCCGAAAAGTCTTCAAAATACTGTTTGACTTCGTCGTCGCTGATTTTGCGTTCAATTCGAACGTCGGCCGGCGATACCGTAACATATTTAAAGGACTTGCGCTGATTGTCCATTTTGTGGATGGCTCTGCTGAGAGCTTCGGGAACATCAAAACCTTCTACCAAATCGGTAACCAGCATTTTGCGTGCCATAAGGCGCTTAACCATGGCTACATATTCGTCTTCGCTCAGGCCGGCGGAAGACAGGTAGCGTTTGAATATCTCAGGGTTAAACTGCCCGTTGGCCGGATTTATAAATTCCGGCTGGCTGAAAATAATCTGCTGAACATAGGCTTTAGGGAAATAAATATCGTTTTCGGCCATGGTCTGGTCAAGAACGCTCTCGTCGACAATCTGTCTCAATACGCCTTCGGTAATGGCGTTGCGCATATCGTCGGTCAGTTCAAAATCGTCGCTGGTCAGATTTTTTAGTGCGTTCAGCTCTTTTTGTAATCTGTAGGAAAATTCGCTTTGCGTCGTTTTTTTGCCGTCAACATCGACCACGGTCTGGTTCTGGCTGGCACTGTCAATATAGCCCGTAACGCCGAAAAGCGAAACAAAACTGACGGCTACCGCTGCGGAAATAATTTTGAAAACCCAACTTTCATGTGCTTTAGCTAATTTACTTATCATTTTTTTCCATCCCAAAAATAACCTGATTGTTGCCCATTATAAAAGCCAAAAAAATTTATGCAATTGCAAATATAAATATGTTCAACGTTTTTTTTACAAAGCGGGAAAGCATTCGCCTTGTTTTGAACCGGCGCTTTTTCATCCGGTCTTTTCCTCTATCCGGTCTTTTCTTTCATTCAGCCTTTTTCTTCATCCGGCGGTTTCCTCCGGGCGGGGGAATTTTTCTGTAAACAACTTTTTTTTTAGCTGGAAAATAAAAAAGCCTGTGCTAAAAAAGAACAAGTTATAATTTATGGAATGAGGATTAAGAACATGGTGAGAAAAACTTTAATTGCCGGCAACTGGAAAATGAACTGTCTTTTGGAAGACGGCGTTGCTTTGGCCAAAGGCGTCGCCCAGGAAGCCAAAAAGGCTGCCCGCAAAGATTGCGAATTCCTGATTTGTCCTCCGTTTACCCTGTTGGCTTCGGCAAAGAAGGCAATTAAAGGGTCCCGGGTTATGCTTGGGGCGCAGGACTGCCATTTTGCGGCGTCTGGAGCGCATACCGGCGACATCAGCCCGGTTATGCTTAAGGACCTCGGATGCCAGTATGTGATTGTCGGGCACTCCGAACGCCGTACCGACCACTATGAAAGCGATGAACTGGTCAGAAAAAAAGCCGAGGCAGCGATTAATGCCGGGCTGAAAGTTATTATCTGTATCGGCGAAACCGAAGCGGAGCGTGATGCTGGTCATGCCATAGATGTCTGCACGTCGCAGATTAACGGTTCCGTTCCGGACATTTCCACGGCGCAGAATACGGTAATTGCCTATGAGCCGGTTTGGGCGATAGGGACGGGACGTACGCCGACAACCGATGATGTTGAAGAAGTCCATGCCGCAATCCGCAAGGCGGTAAGCAAGAAGCTCGGCCGCGCCAATGCCAACAAAATGCGCATTTTGTACGGCGGCAGCATGAAACCGGCAAATGCCAAAGCGCTTTTGGCTCTTCCCGATGTCGATGGCGGTTTGATTGGCGGAGCCAGCCTCAAGGTGGCGGACTTTATGGCTATTGCCGAAGCAAGCAAACAATAATCAATAAAGGAAATAAAAATGGGATCTGTATTGTTAGTCATTCATTTAATGGTAGCCATCCTGCTGGTTGTGCTGATTTTGATGCAGCGCAATTCCGGCAATGCCCTGAGCGGGCTGGGCGGGGGCAACGGAGCGGACAGCTTTTTGTCTGCACGCGGCAAAGGAAACCTGCTGACCCGTACCACGGCAGTTCTGGCAACCGTATTTTTTATTACTTCGATTTTGCTTTCGCTGTATTATAAAGGTGAAACCAGAAAGCCGGAGTCAATTACCGACGTTGCGCCTCTGGTGCAGACCGAACCGGCGGTTCCGAGCGTTCCTGATGCCGCTGCGCAAAATCAGAGCACAGCTCCGGCAGCCTCTGATACAGCTCAAAATCCGGCACCGGCGCCTGCTTCGGCGGCAGCACCTGAAACTCCGTCCGTTCCGGCAGCGGAATAGCGATATGTCGTCAATAAGGACTGAAAATAAAGGCACCTTTTCAGGGAGGTGCCTTTTTCACTGCAAAATTTAACCAAAAAGGATAGAAAAATGTCTGAATTAAACCCGAAAACCAAATTTATTTTTATCACCGGCGGCGTTGTTTCTTCACTGGGAAAAGGTTTGGCCTCCGCCTCTCTTGCCTCAATTTTGCAATGCCGGGGCTTTAAAGTGCGGTTGAGAAAGCTTGACCCATATCTGAACGTCGACCCAGGTACGATGAGCCCGTTTCAGCACGGTGAGGTTTTCGTAACCGATGACGGAACCGAGGCCGATCTTGACCTGGGGCACTATGAGCGGTTTTCGGGCGTTGCAGCTAAGAAAAGCGATAGCACGACCACCGGTAAAATCTATCAGCGCGTTATAGATAAGGAGCGCCACGGGGATTATCTCGGATCTACCATTCAGGTCATTCCCCATGTAACCAATGAGATTAAAAATTTTATCGTCAGTGATTTGGAAGATGAAGACTTTGTACTGTGCGAAATCGGCGGTACGGTGGGCGATATTGAAGGGCAGCCTTATCTTGAAGCCATCCGCCAGCTGGCGTACGACCTCGGCCGTAATCGTACAATGTTTTTGCATCTGACGCTTTTGCCGTATATTCCGACTGCCGGCGAGCTGAAAACCAAACCGACGCAGCATTCGGTCAAGCAGCTGCAGGAATATGGTATTCAGCCGGATATGCTTTTGTGTCGTTCCCAAATGCCAATCCCGGAAAACGAACGCAAAAAGATTGCGCTGTTTTGCAATATTCGTGAGGAAAACGTTATCCCGGCACTGGACGTCAGCAACATTTATCAGGTGCCGCTGGCTTATTCCAAAGAGGGTATGGATAAAGCAGTATGCCGCTATTTCAATCTGCCGTGCCCCGATGCCGATTTGAGCCGGTGGGAAAAAATCGTTGAAACGCTCAAGGCGCCCGAGGGAGAAGTTAAAATTGCCGTGGTCGGCAAATATGTCAAATTGCTTGAGGCATACAAGTCCTTGGGCGAAGCTCTGACGCACGGCGGCATTGCCAACAAATACAAAGTGCGGATTAAATGGATTGATGCCGAAGACTTGGAACGTGAAGAGCCCTCAGCCCTGCTTTCCGACGTCAGCGGGATTTTGGTCCCCGGCGGGTTTGGTCTGCGCGGGACGGCCGGGAAAATTGCCGCCGTCAAATATGCGCGTGAACATAATATTCCGTTTTTGGGAATTTGTTTTGGAATGCAGATGGCCGTTATTGAAACTATGCGCAATATTCTCGGCGTCAAAAACGCCAATACGACCGAACTGGATGAAAACTGCGAAGCTGTTGTCGGCCTGATGACGGAATGGGATAAAGACGGAGCGAAACAGATACGTCATAAAGACGGAGATTTGGGCGGAACCATGCGCCTGGGCGCGTATGAAGCCGTTTTGAAACCCGGTTCCAAAGCGGCGGCAGTTTATGGCACGGAACACATCTCCGAACGTCATCGTCACCGTTATGAAGTCAATATTAAGTATAAAGAGCAACTGGAGCGGGCCGGTATGGTTATCTCCGGAACCTCGCCGGACGGTAAACTTCCGGAAATTGTCGAGCGCCCGGATCATCCGTGGTTTGTTGCCGTGCAGTTTCACCCCGAGCTGAAGTCAAAGCCTTTTGCGCCGCATCCGCTGTTCGTGGAATTCGTCCGCGCCGCAATCAGGCAGAGCCGGCTGGTTTGAATGTATTGGGAACTGGTTTGCCAGGGGAAATAAAACAAACTTGAGCAGTAAAATTATTATTAGGATACAGCAAAGCCGCGACAGAAAATGTCGCGGCTTCGTTAAAATTGCCCTGTTCTCAAAGATTAAGCATGTTTCAGTGCGATATCAAGAATATCTTTGGCATTTCGGGCCTTTTTGATGCAGGTATTGTCAATGCCCTGCCATAAAAACAAATGATGTTTGTTTTCAAGCCAAATCGGGCAGGTAACAATACCGATACTCTCAAACAAATGCCGGGGATTATCGTCAACAAAGAAAACTTCGTCATACCCGGAAGCCACTTGGCGTAAAGCTTCTTCCTTTGTTTGCTTCATTCCGACACAAATAATCTTTTCAAAACAATCGGCGTAATGCTCTTTAATGTTTTGGCGGCGTTGTTCTATATACGCAGGATCGGCAGAGCTGACTATTGCTAAATCAAAACAATGGTTGGACAAGCTAAAGACCAATTCGGGCATTCCTTTTACCGGGAGCAGGTTTTTGAAAGTTTGCGATTGGCTGAAATACTCGCCAAATTCCAGATAAGGCAGGGGATTGTGAAGGAAATCATCAATAATGTCGTCCCAGTCTTTATCACTTAATGACATGTTATAATAACAGGCAAATACAGATCTCATAGCCGGCCACAAATCTAACAGAACGCCGTCAACATCAAAAATAAATAATCGTTTCATACATAAATATTATAAAAATGACACAATAAATATTAAATTTGTCTAAAATTATATAAAATGTAGAAGGAATGTCAAGAATATTTTGTCGCCATTAAAAATAGGTTCTTTAAAATAAGGGTTGAAAAAAGCAATTTTATTGCTTACAATTCTCCTTAGTTTATTTTAAGAAAGGGAGAAAATTTTATGGAAGAGAAAAATAATACGAAACAGTGGGTAGTCGCCGCTATAATTTTGGTGGTTGCCGTCTTGCTGTTTATGCTGGCGTTCTCCGGCAAAAAGGAACCGGCTCCGACAGTGACGGCACCTGAAACGAAGGCGGAGGCGACAGCGCCGGCGGCAGAACAGGATAAGCCCTCTGCTGTTGAAAAGGCGGCCGAACAGCGGAAACAGCCGGAAGAAAAGCAGAAGCCTGCGAAAGAAAGCCAGGCTGTATCCGAAGAAGCTTCTGGTGCCGTTGCCGCAGCAGCCGGGAGCGAAACGCCGAAACCTCAGAAAAAAGCGATAAAAGTTGAACCGCAGAATGTGGTGCTGACCTTCACGGCGACTTCGGAAAAAGACTTTAATTACGAAGTGTTTTATACTGTAGAGCGCGAAGTCTGGTTTGATGCCGGGCATATGGTCGAATATCCGGGAAAAGCGGGAACCCACAGATACAGCATAGTTATTCCGTCAGATGAAGTGTACCGCATTCGTTTGGATTTTGCATCCAATCCGGGAACCGTAACCGTCAAAGATATTTATCTGATGGGGGCGCAGCGGGCTGATCTGAATCAGTTTGGCGAATATGAACTGAATCAGATTGACAAGGCTGTTGTCAATGAAGACGGAAGCTTCACCATAATTTCGGCTCAGGATGATCCGTATATGGCATACCGTTCCCCTCTGTTGCCGGAATAGGCAGCGCGGCGGTTTGCCTTCCGGCAGACAGTATGTCGCAAAAGTTGCTGAAATTCAAAAACCGCTTGCCAACAAGCGGTTTTTTGTTGCAAATAATCAACCGTCGCATTGCATTTGGGAAATGGCTTACTCATAATGCCGATACCTCTGTGCCGCAGCGCATATTGCGTCAGCTATGGTTTTATCAGTTCCTGCAATGCCGGATTGCGGCTCAAATCGCCGAGAACCGCAGCCGCATCGCCGTCCTCTCCGCCGGTATTGAAAATATCCTTTTCCGTTTCGGCAAAGCTCATATATCGGGCGTATGATTGTACAGATGCGACCGAGTCAAAAACCGGAGCATCCGCGCGGGCAAAAATATCGCCCTCAATTTCTTCGATTTTGATTGGCTGTATATTTTCCCCCGGTTCGTTGACGGCTTGCGGAATATCAATCGGAAAATCATTGTTGCGGTATTCCTGATGGTTAAAGCCGCGTTCATGCTCTTCTTCATGCTGCAATAGCTGTTTTTCGCTGTCATTTTCGGCAAAAAACGCCGCCGCTCTGGTATCAAGTTTTATTTCATCTTGGATGTAAACCGATACGTCGTCAATCTTGACGTCTTGCAGTTCGGCCAGCTCATGCCCGTCTTTTGACACGATGATTTTATATGTGCCGTATGGTATGGAATCCAAAATGAAAAATCCGTCCACATCGGCAAACGTCATCCCTTGTTCCTTACCGGCGTAATCAAACGCTGTAACCTGATAGCCGAACATACGGATGTTGTCGTCATTGGCAAGTTTGCCTTCAACCGCACCGCGATGGATGAACGGAATGGCGACGGTTCGTACGGTACCAGGCCGCAGCACCAGCTTTTTCTCTTCGTTTTTAGGCTGCAGGGCAATATCCAGCAGCGTTTCCGTGTCAACATTCAAAATTGTTTTCTCGTATGTCTGCAGGTCGGTTAAGACCGCCACGCCGTTTTCGTCGGTATAGACTTCTTTTTCCAGCCCGTTGGCATTCAGCCCGATTCCCTCAAGAGGATTGCCGCTTTCGTCAGCAAGTTTGACATACATCGTGCCCGTATCACTGAGCTTGGAATTTGCCGAAGTGATAATGCCCATTCTGTCCGGCGTCTTGGCAAAGCTGATGTTATAAGTCAGATATGAACTGATGTTGAAATCGCGGTCAACTTCGAGCGTCGCCGTCAATCCGCCGAACGGGAAGACCTGTCCGCCGGAAAATGAGAAATAATCCATGTCTTCAATCAGGTTGCGCGTATATTTTCCGGAAAGATATGTATTGCGTCCGGTGCGCCAGTCCAGCCGGGTAGAAAATTCCGTGAACCGGCTTTCCGGCGACGTTTCGTATGTCAGCCATGTCTCCGAAGAGAAATTTCCCCACCATTTGTAGGCGCCGCCGCGTACCGTATTATACGGTTTTTCCGAATGGGCATAATCGTAGTAATTGTCCTCAAGGGTAAGGTTCAGTCCGTTTATCAGCTGTTTGGACAATCGCGCCGTCATGTTGTTAAACGATGTCTGGTCGCTCTCAAGCGTCCCCTGCCGCCAGCTCAGATAATACGGTACCCGCCAGGGCAGCATGCCCGACAGTCTGGCTTCAAACTGTTCATCAAGATATTCGTCGCCGTAGAACGAAACCGGCGAGTGAATATTGTTAAACTTGTCATAACCGGCATAAACCGTTCCGATATAAACGTCGCCCTGCCATTCCGCGTGGTGTCCGAATTCCTGCGTATCCAGGTTTTGCTCCAGATTATATTGGATAGAACTTCCCTTAATCGCATACTGGGCGCCAGCCATGCCGAAATGCTGCGTCTCAATGCCCGTATCCGCATCCGGCGTCTGCGTAAAACCGCCCATTAAAGTCAGGTTGTCGGTCGCGCCGTAATAACCGGTAAGGTCAATAATAGGCGTGTCTTTGCCTTCGTATTCAAATGGCTCGTTGTCTTCTATCAGATAGCGGTACGGTTGGTATGCCGCCGCCGTATAGCCGAACTCGCCTTTTTTGACCGGGCTGGTACCGGAATAGTAGCGTTCATACTCGGTGCGTGTTTCGCCGTACGGGCCGTAAAAGACCAGCTTAAACGTATTCAGGCCATACGAAACCGGCATATTCGGAAAGTTGTACTGTCCGTTGACGCCGTTTTGTCTGTAACCGACCAGCTGTTCGTTCCAGTACAGCTCAACCTGCCACCCGTCGAGCAGCGGGCCGGTAATGTCAATCGTCTTGTTGGCGGACATCACCAGATTCTTAAAGCTGCTGACTGCCGCGCCGCGTCCGTAGCTGGCATCGGCAAAGTAAGAAGAACTGAGCCCGCTGATATCGCCGGCTTTCAGAGTCTTAAGGTTAAACTTATTTTCGGGTTCGTCCAGAAACGTCCTGCTGCCGGAAATTCTGACCCTCGGGTTGCGGTCGGAATATGAGTCGCCGTAAATATAGGTGTTGACGTCCAGCCCGCCGGCAATCATTGCCAGATTAACCGAATATGCGTCGCTGTTAAAACTCTTTCCCGTATCATTGGAACGTCCCCAGCCTTTGCCCAGCGTAATGTCCACCACCGGTTCGCCAAACCAGCGGTTGTCAAATTCGTAGTTGCTGAAACTGTCCTGTTGGAAATTATAAGAACCCTTGCCGCGTTTTTTCTCGGCTTTCAGCTTTGCCGTTGTCGGAAAGTCCTTTTCCCGGTCGAGCGTCATCTGCATATTGAGCTTATCGATTTTAATCTGCATCTTGAGCAGGCGTATATAAAAGTCTGCGGCAAAAAAGACCGTCCCGTCAATAACCGTCATTTCGTCGGCCGCAAAAGAAGAAATGCTTCCGTATGCCGTTACCGTTCGCTGCGCCATATCAATTATAATGGTAGCGTCTTCGTCGTCAGCCATCTGTGCCGTAATCATGTTGCCGTCGATTTTGTATTTCAGGCCGAGGTACGCCGACATCTGCGGCAAAGAAATGTATTCCTTGCCGTTTTTGGCATAAACGTAAGCATAGTCGCTCAGGTTAAACCCTTGAACCACCGGTTCCAAAATCAGCGGTTCATCGCCGTAGTCCGTCAAGTCTTCGGCTCGGGCGGCACTGCCGTTTAGGAAGAGGGCGGCCGCCAACAGCCAAGCCGGGCTAAAGCTGCAGCGCCTGCCTGAATATTTCTTCTTTCGTCTTAGCATCTTCCAGTTTCAAAATTGCGTTATGGATGTTTGCATTCTTGTCCAGAGGCAGGTTAACGTTAAGCGTATCGGTTGACATATATATCTTGACGCCGTTCATCCGGCCGATATCCTTGTCTTTGCCGTCGGCAACGGCAATATTAAAGCGCGACGACTTGTTGCCCAAGCGTTTGAAAACCAGTTCGAGTTTTCCGTCCGGCAGCAGCTTGTAGCTTGAAAGTTCGGTTTTGCTGTACAGATTGTCGCCTTTGGTAATTGTAACCGGCAGTGTAATTGCAAACAACGCCTTGAGTTGCATGGAAAGGGTGTTCGACTTTGCGCCTGGCTTGGCCTTCGGCTTCGGGGCGCCGAGCATAACCTCGCTGATTTTAAGGTGTGAAACGAATTCGCCGTCCGGAGCCTGCGCCAGGCTTTTGCGGGCGATATTGATTGTCTGCACTTCATTCGGTTTTAGCGTAAACTGCCGCGGCGACCAGCTGAGATATTTGTCGGCATAAAAGCCGTTTTTGTCTGTGGTTTCTTTCAGCGCGCCGTTTTCGTCCTGTATGAAGTTGACGAAGCTGACCCGGTAAGTCTGCGTTTCGCTGGACGTATTGATAATCCGTACGCTTTGCACGCGTTTGCTCGAGGCGGCATCAAAGTCGATGCTGTATGGAAAAACGGAAATGTTGGCGTCTGCCGTTCCCGCTGCCGTACAGAGTAGCAGCACCGTGGCACACAGCAGCATCGTGGCATACCGCAGCTTTCCTGCCGTTGCCGATAAATGGTTCAAGAAAATATGCGTATTCATTATATAAAGACCTCTCCTGTTAATAAGAAACCGTAACCGTGTAAGTTCCGCTGTAATCGCCTTCCGGCGCATTTGCAGGTACGTTTAATGTTGCGCCGATGTGCATGTCTGCCATATCTGACGCTAATGTAAATTGTGTTCCCGTACTGGCCGTGAAGTTGTTGACGCTAAGGGAATTTCCGCCGCTGTAAATGAAAACCTCGCTCGGCAGCGATACATAAACGGTTCTCCCCGCCGTGCCGTCAATCGTAAAAATTCCCTGCGAAACGTCCGCGTTGTTCATCAGGTAAATCCCGCCCGTTGCCGACCTTTGCCCGTTGTAAGATAATGTAACGGTTCCGTCAGCGGAAGGGGACATCATTGCTCCGAAATTTATGTCTTGCTTTGCCGAAATGCCGAGTTTTTCAGCAATCGTAACGGAAAAGGTAAGTTGGACGTCATTGGGGGCACACATATATGTGCTTGCAGAAACAGTCATCGTACCGGTATAAGTTCCTGCTTTACAATAACCGTCAATAGTCAGTTCTGCTCCGACATTGATATCCTGCGAACGGTTGCCCAATACACCCAATGGCGCAAGCCAGAAACTGCTCGGATTAAACTGAAGATTATTTAAGGAAAATTCGCAATTCTCGCCGCTTTGTCTGCCGGATATGCCGTTAGGCATCTGGAGTTCATGCGTTACGCCGCAGTTTACATCATACCGGATAATTCCCTGTCGGGCAGAACCCGAACCGCTGCCGCCGTCCCATGTAACGACGCCGTCGGTTCCCAGTCTGGCAACGGTTCTTTCTGCCGTCTGGATAACAGTTCCGAAGTCAGCAGTTTGCGTTACGCTGGCAGAATCTGCATACGTATTTTCGGCTGCAAATATTAAAAAGAAAAGAATTGCCCGATAAAATTTCATATATACCTGCGTATAAAAAACGACCCTTTTTTATACGCAATTTGGCGAGATGTCCGATTGGGCAGAATATTGAAATAAGTCTTTATAAATGTTGATAAATTGAGATAGTCTCTTGCCTAAGAAATATTCATTGCTATTGTTGATTTAAAGGGGTCGTTTAAATTCTACAACGAAAGTATATAATTTAAATAAATCAAAATAATAAGTTATCTGTTTTTTTATACAGCTTTGTTCTAGTAGCTTACGGTTACCTGATAAGTTCCGGTATAGTCGCCTTCATCTTGTCCCTGATTAACCGTCAAATCCGCTCCGACTTTGATTTGCCCGCTGGTTCCGTTCAAAGTCAGTTTGCTGGCCGGCTCGGTAACAAAATTGTCAACTGTCATCGAATCTCCTGTACCAGTTAATTCAACGGAATCCGATACTTGGATTGTCATACTTTGATTTTCGGCTCCTGTTACATTAAACAATCCGGCTTCGCCTTTATTGGTGCTGACCAATATACCATTATCACCGCCATCAACACTGCGTGAACCGTCCGTCGCCGAGATTTTTACTTTCTTTGTACCACTGGTCGGAGCCAGAATGGTGCCGAAATCCAATGCCTGAGCTTCCGTAACGGTTACCGGTGCAACAATCTTCGCACTGATATTTCCTTGGCCGGTAGCTTCGGCAGCCCAAACTTCCGCACAACCTAATGTCAGCACGGAAACTGCTGCCAGTAAATAAATCTTTTTCATATTTCTATCCCCTTAAAAATAGCAATAAATTTTATCAACATTTCAACTTTAAGGTATAAAAAATTAATTTTGAGTTTAAAACCGTCTGCCCCTTGTTAAAAAACAACACCAAATTTGTAATTTGCCTTTTCTTTAATACAAGCCAGTTCCTTTCTTTTTCTAAATAAAAATTGCCCGGCCTTATTGAAAGCTGCCGCAGTATTTTGCTCCGGACAAAACATATTTGAGATGCTGTCCCGGATGATAAAAAATTGGCTGATAAAAAGTTAATTGATAAAAGGTTAACCGCTAAAAAAGCTAATAAAAAAAGCTAATAAGATGTTTGCAGAATATAAACACCGTTTCTGCTTCCGCCTTGCGTTTCTTTGTCTTTGATGTTCAGTGTTGCTCCGACGTCAACCGTCGCTTCGCCGTTCTGCCTGTCCAGCGCGACGATATTTCCCTTTCCGGCGTCTGTCGTAAATGAATGGATATCAATGCTTTTGTCTTCATTGTTGTAAATGCGCGCATCGGGAATATCCACCGTAACCGCCTGAGCTTTTGGGCCTTTCAGTTTGACAGAACCGGCTGAATAGGAACTGGTTGCCAGTCCGGGGCCGGTTGTCGTACGGTTGCCGTCCTCGTCAACGGTAACTTTTCCCTGATTGTTTTTAACCATCATCCCGAACGTTAAATCATTTGCGGATTCGGCTGATACCGGTGCGACAATCGTTGCACTGACCCGCCCGGTTGCCGTCGTTTCAATCTTGTTGCTCGCCCGCCGCTCCAGCTTTTGTGCGGCTTCTGCACTTCCCGCAATTGCCGCGCAAACCACGTAAAATATCAGTCCGGTTTGCCAAATTCTCGCTTTGCGGCAGCTCTTTTTCATAAAACTTTCCGTCCTTTCTGTATGCGCTATTCGGCACTGGCCGTCTCATATTGCGGCTGCTTGACTGTTGTTTTTATCCGGGTAATCCGCATATTGTCGACCTGCATAACTTCATATACGCAATAATCGTCTTCGGTTTTGTCTCCGGCAACCGGTTCGCGCCCGAGCAGATTAAAGACATAGCCACCCATGGTGCTCTCTTCATGCTCGTTATCGTCGTAAGGGAGCCCCAGACAGTCATAGGCGTCTTCAACCAGATACAACCCGTCAAATTCGCAGACTGTATCATTGATTTTCTTGACCGGTTCCTCGGTGATGTCATCGTGTTCGTCCCGGATGTCTCCGACCAGCTCTTCCAAAATGTCTTCCATCGACAGCAGACCGGCTGTTCCACCGTATTCGTCAACCACAACCGCCAGATGAATGCGTTTTTTCATCATCTCGTGCAGAATTTCCGAAATGGACTTGTTTTCCGGAACAAACAGGATGTTGCGTACGATTTTGCTTAAAATGTCTTTATGCGGCGAATTTTTGCATTCCAGCAAATCGCGGATGTGTATCATGCCGATAATCTGATCCTTATCGCCGTTGCAGAGCGGAAAACGCGTGTGCTTATGCTGCTTGACGAACTCCATGACTTCGTTGTAGCTGCTGTTTTGATAAATACATTTCATTTCCTGCCGAGGAATCATAATCTCATGCGCGGAAATTTCCGAAAAGCAAATAGCGTTCTGGATAATTTCGCTTTCCGTATCGTCAATGACTCCGCCCTTTTGCGAGGCGTCAATAATCAGTTTGATTTCCTCTTCGGAATGTGCGTCTTCGTTTTCGTCCGCCTGTTTGACGCCCATCAGTTTCAAAATCCACATCGTAACGTGGTCAAATACCCAGATAAACGGAGCAAAAATCTTATTAAACGTATACAGCGGCGGCGCAATAATCAGCGCATAGCGTTCGGTATCCTGTATGGCCATGGACTTCGGCACCAGTTCGCCGAAAACAACGTGCAGCAGCGTGATAAAGGTAAAGGCAATACCAAAACTCAAAGAATGGAGCAGGATTTTGTTGTCGGCAAAAAAGCCTGAGAAAAGGTCTTCCAAAAGCCTGGAAACGGCAGGTTCGCCAAGCCAGCCCAAACCGAGGGAAGCGAGTGTAATGCCGAGCTGGATGGCGCTCAGGTAAGTATTCATGTGTTCATTGATTTTCAGGGCGATTTTAGCGCGCTTGCTCCCCGCATGCGCCAGTTCCTCAAGCTTGGTGCGGCGGATTTTTACGATTGCGAATTCTGAAACAACGAAAAAAGCATTGCAAAAAACTAATACTAAAACTAAAAATAAATTAAAAACATACCCGTATACAGGACTCATGGTTATTATTTTTGAACTACCTCAATACATTAAACATATCCCTTATTCTATAATATGTATTTCGGGGTTGTCAACAATTCTTTTCCGTTGGCTGCAATTTTTTTATGCTTTATCAAATATATCCGAAATTATCTTCAGGAAGGTTCAAAACCGGTGCCTGAAATCAGAGGAAGCGGCTTTGTTTCGGCATTTTCAGTTTTGAACAGTCAATTCCCTCAAGTTCAAGCAGTTTGACCTTGTATGCCAGACCTCCGCCGTATCCGGTCAGGCTGCCGCTGCCGCCGATGACGCGGTGGCAGGGAATAATGATGCCGACGGGATTGGCTCCGACCGCTCCGCCGACTGCTTGCGCCGACATTTTGCCGCATCCCCTGCTGCGGGCAATTATATCAGCGATTTTACCGTATGTCGTCAGAGTTCCGTATGGAATATCCTGCAAAAGGCGCCAGACCGTCCGTTGGAAATCCGAACCGTATAATTTAAGCGGCGGCAGAAAATCCGGGATATTGCCGCTGAAATAAATATCCAGCCATTTCGCCGCCTGTTGCAGGCAGGGCAGGGACGAGCCGTCGGTTTCGCTTTCCCCTTTCGGGCAAAGCCCTTTGTTGTCAGCCCGACCCTGCCAGAATTCTGTCCTCGCGTTGGTCAGGAATTCTCCGTCGCTTGTCAGGCGGATATTTCCGAACGGTGATGCATAATTGAATATGTATATCATAATTCCGGCCTTAGACGTTTAAATTGCTCTTTTTTATTATAAAATGAAATTTATAAATGCCAAGCATAAAATATATGTTTGGAAAAGTAAATAAATATCCGGAGCAAAAATTACATTCCGCAGCGCAAAATACGCTATCCGCAACAAAAAATACTTGACTTAGAGCAAACTCTAAATGTTACACTTAAAACAGAATCGCATTTAACCGAGAGAAATAGGGAGACAATCAATGTCAAATGAAAACTTAAACGAGAAAATTTTTTATTACCGCTTTAATAAACTCAATGCCTGGCTTATCTTAAACCTCGCATTGACGATAACGCTGGTCTACTGGGGAGTTCGCTGCCCATGCCTGTTGTTTTGGGTGCAAACGCAGGTTCTTTTGGGCGTCTGTCTGCTTTCCTGGCTCGCCTGGGGCTGGAAATATGTTTTGAAGCATAAGGCCGTTGTCGTTGATGATGAGGGCATAAAAATTGACTATTGCCAAAAGCTGCCGTGGAAAGATATTGCCCGGACGGAAGAAAAGGATGTCCGCTGCTGTTTTCGCAACTGCCGCGTTTTGACGCTTGTCCCGAAAGACGGCATCAGCTACCGGTACAATTTCCTGCAGAAGCATAACGGAGACTTTACGCCGTTTGCCATCCCCCTGTACGGATTGCTGAGTCCGGAAGACGAGAAGGAAATCGCCGAAATCGTAGCTGAAAAGGCAGGAAAAAGGAGATAAAATATGCTGAAAGGGATAATGGGCGTTGCAGTTGCCGTGTTATTTTCGGTTAGTGCCGCGTCTGCTGCTGTAATTGAACAGGGAGGAGAAAATATGTCGCGAACCGAAATCTGCAAACAAAATTACCGCCGGTTGTTTAACGGCGAGGCTTTAACCGATGTCGGAAACGACCCGGAAATGATGAAAATGTTACAGAAATATATTTTCGGCGAAGTGTTTGCCGTAGGCAGTCTGGATATAAAAACCCGGGAAATGCTGACGGTTGTATCCCTGTCGGCTCAACAAGCATTGCCGCAGCTGAAAGCGCATGCCAATGCGGCGCTGAATGTAGGGGTAACGCCGATTGAGTTGAGGGAAACGGTATATCTGTGTGCGCCGTTTGTCGGTTTTCCGAAAACCCTTAACGCGCTCGGAGTAATCAATGAAGTGTTTGCCGAACGCGGAATTAAGCTTCCTCTGGAAAGTCAGGGGAAAACAGCCGAAGAGGAGAGATTTGCAGCGGGCTCTGCCATACAACAGCCGTTATATGGCAACGAGATAAAAGAAGCGCTGGCCGGGCTTCCCGGAAATATGGGCGAGGATGCCGCGCGTTTTCTGACGGAATTCTGTTTTGGCGATATTTATACCCGCGGCGGTCTTGATGTCAAAACCAGAGAGCTTCTGGCGATAGGGATTCTTGTAACGACGGGAAATATGCAGACACTGCAAAGCCATATAGCCGGCAGTATCAGAGCGGGAAATTCGCCGGAAACCGTTACCGCGGCGATTATCCAGTGTATGCCGTATGTCGGCTTTCCGAATGCGCTGAACGCTTTGAAAGTGCTGAAGGATACATTGAAATAAATATGTATTCCGGCCGCCATTTTTTGCCGGTATAGGATATAATACCGCCTGCATATCGGTCTTGAAAGCCTCAGATATTGCAGGCGGTTTGCTTTTTTCATCAGGTTATAATATGTCCAGCGCCGAAGCCATCTGCCGCCGCTTGAATGCCGAACGCGCTACAAGCCGGCGCACATGTTCGACTGTTGCCGGGGCAAATCCGGCGGCGCAGGCTTCTTCCGGTGTTTTTTGTTCGTCGGTAAGCAGCCGCAGAACAGCGTCCAGAACCGGATACGGCGGCAGCGAGTTTTCATCTTTCTGTCCTTCCGCCAGTTCTGCTGACGGCGCCCGCGTGATGACTTCTTCCGGCAGTGCCCTGCTTTGGGTATTGCGCCATCTTGCCAGTTCAAACACCGTCGTCTTGTAAAGGTTGCCGATAGGCATCAGCCCGCCGCAGGTATCGCCGTACAGCGTGCAGTACCCGGTCAGCGCTTCCGATTTGTTTCCGCAGGCGAGAACCAGCCCGCCGTTTTGGTTGGAAAATGCCATCAGCAGCTGCCCGCGGATACGAGCCTGCAAGTTCTCCGCCGTAATCCCTTTGACGCTTTCACCGAACGCCCGTTGCAGAAAATCTGTTTCTGCCGTTACCAGCGGTTCAATGTCAAGTTCCTGATAGTCAAGCCCGTTAAGCCTGGTAATCTCACGCGCAATTTTAATACTTAAATCAGATGTATAGCGCGTTTTCATCATAATCGCCTTAACGTTTTTGCCGCCGAGGGCGTCCGCTGCCAGCACAGCCGTCAGTGCCGAGTCCAATCCGCCCGAAAGTCCAAGGATAACCTTGTCAAATCCGTTTGCCGCACAAAAGTCTTTTAAGCCGTTTTGCAAAGTATGCCATGTGTGTTTCATTGTTTTATCTCCCCGAATGAACCCGAATTAAATCCTGTTGCAGGTTAAACAGCCCGGCTTCCAATCCTACGCCGTAAAGGTGCGGGTTGGCAAGCCTTTTATATGCGCTGTCCAACATCTTGAGGTTGTCTTTGCCCCGTTGCTGCAAAACATGCAGGTCAAGTTCCGGCACATTGACGATTTTGCCTTTTTCCACAACCGGATGCAGCAGGAATTTTGCTTGCTCGCCGCGTTGAAAAGTTGCCCGCGCGCCGTTCTGGCTGCCGAGGGCGTATGAGGTTATATTGCGTGTCAACCTGCCGTCGCGGATAAGATCCGTATCTTCAGCCCGACAGATAACATCGCCCTCAAATTTGCCGTTGCGGATAATTCGTAACGTATCGGTCATTCCCGGAATGGTCGTTTTTCCCTCGGCGATTTTGATTTTCGGCTGCCCCATGTACGATTTTGTCTTAAAGACGCCGCCCAGCGCCGGGGTATCGTAGGCGGTAACCAGTTTTGTTCCCGCCGCAAGGATGTCGTAAGGCGCTTTTTGTACCATAATGAGGTTTTCAATCAGATATTCGTCAAGGTCGTTGGAAGCCGCCAGCCTGACGTCCGGCATTTCCGCCTCGCATAATAAGCGCCTGGCCTCATTGCCCCAGTAGGCGAGATCGCCGGAGTCAATGCGTATGCCCATGAGCTTAATTCCGGTTTCCTTTGCTGCCCGGATGGCATTTTTAATTCCCTCGCGCGTATCGTATGTGTCAACGAGCAGCGTCGTATTGTGCGGATTGCCGCGCATAAAGGCCTTAAACGCGTCAACTTCCCGCTCATAGCTCATCACAAAGGAGTGTGCCATCGTTCCCGCCGCCCGGATGCCGTAGTGCTTTGCCGCTGCTTTGTTGGAAGTTCCTGCCGCACCGCCGATGAACGCCGCCCGCGTTTCCGAAAAGCCGCCGAGCTCGTGTCCGCGCCGCACGCCGAATTCCAACAGTGGGCGTTTTTTGCCGTCAAGGTTTGCGGCGTAAGCCATGCGCGACGCTTTGGTTGCAATCAGGCTCTGAGCGTTAAAGATGTTCAAAAGTGCGGCTTCTGCAAGTTCAACCTGCCAGTTCGGCCCAGATACCGAATAGACCGGTTCGTTCGGGAACACCAGTTCGCCTTCCGGTACTGCGCGAATGGTTACTTTTAATTCCTGTCCCGCCAGAAATTGCAGAAATTCATCGTTAAATATCCGGCTGCCGTCTTCGTTACGGTCGTTTTTGAGTGATTCTATGTCTTCTTTGCTGAAATGCCATCTTTCCAGCCATTGCATAAATTCGCCGAGGCCGGCCGCCATCAGGTAGCTGCCGCCGAACGGGCATTTGCGGAAAAAGGCTTCCGAAACCTTGTAATCTTCCGCCTTGCCGTCCAAAAACCATGCCTGCGCCATCGTCAGGTGATAAAGGTCGCAAAACAGCGGCGTGCCGGTTTCCAGAATATTGGGTCTGGTTTTCATCGTATATGTATTGTTCATGGCTATTCTCCGAAACTTCTGTTGACTAAATTATGCTGGATTTTCTTGTCTAAAAGGGCGGCGCGAAAAAACTGCGCCGAGGTGATGCTCTTAAGCTTTCCCAGTTCAATAAACGGCAGGTATTTGTCATCGCGCAGGATTTCTCCCGTCTGCCGCTTAACCCCCTGGCACAAGTCTTCAAGAATGACAACGTTCGCGCCGCGTTTTAAAAGGCCGTGCATTGCCTGTAAAACGCAGATGTCGCTTAACACGCCGCAGAGATAGACCTCTTTGTCAGCCCAGTTTGCCGCCAAATCGCGGTAAGCATGGGCTTCGTTCCAGATGTTGGTGGTAGATTTGTACATTTTGGTAACGCCGAGTTCCGGTTTGAACGGTGCCGCCTGTTGCCAGCCCCAGCTTCCGAAAACGCAGTGCAGGGGAAAATTCGCCGCTTCAGACGTTTCGCCGTACGTTTCGGCAAAATGGGTGTCGTAAGTGTCTATAATTTTATCAAAACTTGTCGGAAACAGGCTGTCGGCAAACTTTTGCTGCCGTTCAATCAGTTCGGGGGAGTTGATGCTCAACGCCCCGTGCGGATGAACAAAATCGTTCTGAAAATCTATCCGCATCAAAATACGGTTATTCATTTTAAATTCCCTTCAGGCTTATTCGGGTTAGGAACCGCCTGTCTTCTATAAGCCCTTCAGAAGACGCAGGCGCTTATGTAAAATGCGGCAGCCGCAAAGGCTGTTTTTCGGCGCGTTATGAACGGGACAAGGCCGTAAAACGGAACAATGCCGTAAATCTGCCCGCCGTCCGCTGGTTTCGCTATATAATCCCTTTCTTTTTGTTAAAATACTCCTCAATCAGGTGGTGGTTTTCCGGCGCGATAAAGTTTTTCCAGCGCGCATCGCCGAACTTTATCATATCCCGTACCATCGTTCCTGTAACGAACGGAAAATCCGGGTCGGTCCTGTCTTCAAGCTCAATGTTTTGAAAACATTCCCGAAACCAGTGCGCGTCGTAGCTGGAACCGGCATAGTACGCATCCGGCCGCGGCAGGTCTGGAAAACTCTCGGCGATAAAATCAAGAACATACTCGCCCCATTCCGCCGGGTTGTTGATGTCAAACAGCCCGATGATTTTCAGCCGTTCGTATTCCGGACGGGAGCGGTAAATGTTTTGAATCATCTTTTTGCGTGTGGTGTAGTTTAGGGGATTGCGCGCCGTACCCTGTTCCTGAATGGAACCGAGGACGATGGTAACGCGTTCGCATTCCTTAAGCATCCGGTCAACCAGCTTTTGATGGCCGATATGGAAAGGCTGCGCCCGCATAATGCTCAAACCGTGTTGGTATTTATATTCAGACATTAAAAAAACTCCTTTACAAGGAGCCGCCAACGAAAATTTAAATAGACTTCGTCTGTCTTAAAATCTCATCAAACCGGCTCAGTTTTTATCCGTTCCCTGCTTATAAGCCCTGCAAGCACCGGGAACAGCTTAAGAATAATACCAAAGGTGCCGAAGTCAAGCGAAAAATGAAAGTGTCTTGCACAAAAAACATTTCAGAATATTTCGTTTGGAGGTCGTATCGGGTTTTAGGGGAAATTTTTAAGACAAATTTAAGTACTGTTACGCTATATAAAATCCGAACTAACGGAACTGGAAACGAATGAACAAGTTTTTACTGCTTTTTGGCAGTGCCATAGGATTTACCGATGCCGCTTTTGCCGGCAGTTTTGAATTTTCCGGCTCGGGAATGGCCGGGGAATATTTCGGCATAATGGAAACGCGCCGCGGCAATAATCTGGACAATATGCCCAGTCGAGCGGTTTTTCGTGCCGACGGCAAATTTGAAGGCGCTTACCGCGCGGTTTCTGGCAGCCGTGTCGGTATTCATGCGGATTATACCGTTGTCGACCGCCAACATGACAAAAATTACCCCGACGGGGACTGGCGTTTTTTCCCGTATTTGTTGGGCGAGGATGACCGTTTCGGAAAATTGACCGCCGGTTATACCTATAATGCCGCGCTTTTGCTGCATACCGGCGCGCATGATATTACCTGGCTGGGGATACGGGACAGCAATCTGACCTATTTTTTAAGCAGCGCGAATTGGAAAAACGGCCGTAAGCAGGTAAAATTCGCCACGCCGAAATCGACGGCGATAATGGATGACGGCCGGGCATTTAAAATCAGTTATTTTACGCCGGAAATCGGCAATACGACATTCGGTTTCAGCTATACGCCGGACAATGCGTCGCGCCGCGGTATGGTCAGCCGTTACGTTGATTACGAAAAGCCGGAAGACGGCTATACGGCGGGAGCCCGCAGCCGGTGGAAACTCGGCGCCGGGAAATTATACACATCTGTGGCATACGGAATTTTTAACCGCACCGATAATGAATGGACGGCAGGCGCTCGCTGGGAATATGCCGGGTTTGACATCGGCTTTTCCTATAAAAAGGCCTGGGTGGACGGGAATAAAAATCCTGTTGCGACGGCTGCTGCCGGGTTTGAGCTGCCTGCATACTTTGACAACTACCGCGAAGGGCAGGCATGGGACATCAGCCTGGGGTACGATTTCGGCAGATTTAAGACGAATATCGCTTATTTGCATACCGAAGCGGAAAACACGCGCCATCGGGATGACCTTTGGGTGCAGTCCAACCGGTTTGCTTATAATGAATATATCGAATTGTATTGGATAAACGGATATCTCAATTCCAAAGGACCCGAGCGCCAAAGTTCCGAAAACAACCGCGGATATGCATTCATAACCGGTGTTGCGCTGAAATATTGACCCCGCTCAGCCGTCTGGGCTAGTTTTTTCTCACGGCGGCTTTAAAACCGTCGTCTGTATTGGCAAAATCAAGGCTGCAGCCGTAAAGTCCTGCAATGCGTTTGACAATCGCCAGCCCAAGGCCGCTGCCGGTTTCTTTTTGCCCGGCCGGTCGGAAAAAGCGTTCGCTCAACCGCGCCAGTACCGCCTCGTCGACGATGGTTCCGGAGTTGACGACCGCAATCTCTTCATTGTTAACCGTTACGGTAATCTTTGCTCCACTGGGGCTGTATTTGACAGCATTGTCGAGTAGGTTGCGCAGCAGCAAAGCGGCAAGAATGTGGTTTCCTCGCACAATCGGTGAAGTTGCGCCGATATAAGACGATAAGGTTATGTTTTTCTTCTTTGCCGCTTCGGCATAATTGTCGAACAAAGCGGCGCTGATATCTTTCCAGTCCAAAAGCTCTGTATTGTCATAATGCCCGTTGTCGGCTTCCAGACGCGACAGGGCAAGCAACTGCTCGACCAGATGTTCCGCCCGTTCAATCCCCAGTGAAAGTTTGGCTAGAGCCTGCGTCCACATCTGGCTGTCGTCGCCGGACATTTCGGCTATTTCAAGCTGGATTTTGAGCGCAGTCAGCGGTGTGCGCAGTTCGTGTGCTGAATCTGAGATAAAACTGCGTTCCCGTGCCAGCAGAGCCTCTATTTTGGCAAACATCCGGTTCATCGCCTTCAGCAGCGGTTTGATTTCCGTTGGCGCTTTTTCTGCGTTGAGCGGGGAGAAATCGTCCGCCGGGCGGCTTTCAATTTCGCTGGCCAGTTTTTTTAACGGGCGGAATTCAATGAAAGTCAATCCGGAAATTGCCAACAGCAGAACGATAAAGCCGGCCAGCCAGGGCAGCATAAATTCTTCAAGAATATCCATTGCCAGATCTTCACGGTATTCCAGCTCCTGACCGACAGCAATGATAAATTTTCCGTCTGCCGATTTCAGGCGCACCATGCGCCATTTGTCCCGGTCTTCGCCTATCCGTTCGTTGGCAAAGCTTCCGGCTGCTTCCGCCGCGGTAAAATATTTGCCGTTTTCGTTGTCGTGAAAAATCATTTCGCCCTGCGGCGAGAAAATGGCAAAACCGACCGCATCGTCATCATCATCGGCGTTTTCAATGCCTTTTATCAGCTTATCCGTCGCTTTCTGCGTTTTCAGCGAAACTCCGCTCCAGTCCGCTGCTGCCAGCTGTCGTCCCAACGCCATTTGATAAGTGTCGAAAAATTCATCAATGCTTTCCCGGGTTTCTTTATAGGAGATATAGCCGGCAATTCCCCATACAACGCCCGAAACCAATGCAAAAAAAATCATCAGCCGGAAACTGAGGCTGAATTTCATCGCCTCGCCGTTGAACTTTTGCCAAAACGCCGCAGCTTCTTTTTTCATCCGAAATGCTGCGGCGGCAAACTTGCCCTTCCGTTGGCCGGCAGAAGCGGATGTCTTTGCCTTTTTTGCTCTTTTATCGATTGTATCTGTTCGGGCCATTTTGTTTACTCCGGCGGAAAAGGTTAGTCTTCCAGCGTATATCCGATTTTGTTGATGGTTTTGACAATGTCTTTGCCGAGTTTTTTCCGCAGATGGTGAATGTGCACTTCTACGGCATTGCTGGCAACGTCTTCATCCCATGAATAGAGTTTGTTTTCAATGGTTTCTTTGGACAAGACTTTGTTTTTGTTTAACAACAGAAGTTCCAAAAGCGCCGTTTCCCGCGGCGAGAGGATTACCTTTTCGCCGTTCAGGAGAACGCCTTTGGTTTCGGGGTTGAACGTAATGTCGCGGAAGCGGATAAGCGGTTTCGCCACGCCGCACCGCCGTCGGATAAGGGCGTTCAGCCGCGCTTGTACTTCTTTAAGGGCAAAAGGCTTGCCGAGATAATCGTCTGCGCCGCTGTTCAGTCCTTTAATCCGTTCATCCACGTCGCCGCGGGCAGTTAAAATCAGAACCGGCGTATCAAGTCCGGCATCCCGCCAGGCGCGCAGGATGGAAAGGCCGTCAATGCCCGGAAGTCCCAAATCAAGCACTACTGCATCATACGGCGTTTGCAACAGGGCTTCTTTTCCGTCCGTGCCGTCGTCAAACCAGTCGACGGTAAAGCCGAGCTTGGAAAGCCCGACTTTTATCCCGTCGCCGATAAGGCTGTCGTCTTCAATCAGAAGAATACGCATATCAGACCGTTTCAGTTAATTATTTCAAAATGATAACGTCAACATCGACTTCCGGCGTTCCCAGCAGCTCTTTGTCGATTTCACCGCGGATTTCAACCGTATTTTCCGGTTTGACAACCTGTCCTCTCCAATCTTCATCATCAATTTCGACGACGATGGAACCGGTTTTGTCGCTGAACTGATATTTTTCGTTACCGAGGTTTTTCTCAATCTTTCCTACCAGAACAACCGGCGTGTCGTCATTCATCTTCAGCGCTTCGGCAACCGTCGAGGAAGAAATTGTCGGTCCCTGAAAACCGCCGCCAAATCCCTGTGCATTGGCCTGCGAAGCCACGGCAAAAGTCAAAACCATCGCGGAAACAGCTAAAATCTTATTCATCGTTTTTCTCCTAAATAAAAGTTGTTAAATAAAGGTTGTTTATCAGAACATCTTTTATTCTGCATTCTAATCTTAAGAAACGCTTAAGGCAAAATAATTTTTTTTATTTTTTTTGCTTTTAAATAAAAAATATATATTTCAATAGGTTAATGTGAGATAAAATGCAAGGGGAGATATCATGGAACGTTTTAGGGCAGTCAGAGATAGCCTCTTTGTCAGTCCGAGATAGTTTTTTCGGTTAGTCAGAGACCGTTTCTTCGGTCAGTCAGAGGCCGTTTCTTCGGTCAGTCAGAGGCCGTTTCTTCGGTCAGTCGGCGGCACTTTCTTCCAGCGAACGCACCACCCGCTGCGGAAACGGGATATTAATCCCTTCTTTTCGGAATTCATTGATAATCTTTTCGCGTATACGGAAAGATATGCCGCTGCTGTTGGCTATGTTTGCCGTGTAGCAGTTAAGCTGGAAGTTCAGACTGCTGTCGCCAAAGTCGAGAAAAGACAGCGCCGGAGCAGGATTGCTCAAAACCTCTTCGTCTTCTCCGGCGATTCGGAGCAGGATTTTCTTAACCTTATCGATATCGCTGTCATAGTCCACCCCGACATTGATGTCCACTCGTGCCATTCTGTTGTCGTAGGTCTTGTTAACAACACTGCCGGCGATAATGGCAGAGTTTGGGATGATAACGTTGGATTTGTTGCCCGTTTCCAGAGTCGTCGAGCGCATGCTGATTTGTTTGACCACGCCTTCATAACCGTTGATGACGACCAAATCGCCGAGCTTTATCGGTCGTTCAAACAAAATGGTAATGCCGGCAACCAGATTGCTGACGACGTTTTGCAGACCTAAACCGGCGCCGAAAGACAGCGCTCCGGCCATCAATGCCAGGCTTTTGAAGCTTCCGCCTGCAACGGCAATGCCGAGGATGACGGAAAGGATAAATCCGAAAAAGCCGATTCCCGAAATAATGGAACTTTTCATCCCCTCGTCAAAGTCCAGCCGGCTTAAGCTGCCGTCCTGCAAGCTGCTCTTCAGCATTTTGACCAGCAGCATTGCCACCCAGAAACTGACCAGCCCGAGAATAATTGATGTAATGGATACATGAACTTCGCCGATGTTGAAACCGGTAAGGAAACCTTTGGTTCGCGCCACCAGAATATCGACCGATACGCCCCATACCGCCAGCAGCACCAAGGCCCCGAACAGATACAATACTGGCGTCAGGATAATGCCGAACCATACTTCGCTTTTGACCAGCGTCCGGGGACTGATGCGAAAAGTCGTAATCCAAAACCGCCGCCGCACAATCAGATGGTAAAACATTTTGAGCAGATTATGGAGAATATATAAAATGCAGATGACGGCAACAGATACGATAAAACGGTTGATAAGGTATTCGGACAGGCTGATGTAGCCGAACAGGGAGAATGTAAAACTGCCAATCATAAAAAACGTAATCAGCAGAGCGGTTTGTGCCGAAGCCGAAAGTTTTTGGATATTGCCGCTTTTAACGTCTTCGTCCGATAAATCCTTAACATCGTACATGACGCGCAGCGCCGCCCAGATGACGGCAAATGCTTTTATGCCGTTGGCGAAAATCTGCATGGAATAGACGATTTCCGGTTCGTGCGACATTTCCGTCGCCAGCTTCTGAAAAAAGGAGACCGCCGCAATCGCCGCCGCTGCCGTAATCAGGGCATTGGAAGCTCTGCGTACTTTTCGCGCTTCAATGTTAAAAATCCGCCAGTCGGGATTATTGGGGGCAAACGCAGCCAGGATTGCTGCGCGCAGAATCAGAAAATAAAGCAGGTATATTGCGGCATTGCGCAAAAGTGCGGCAAATTCGCTTCCTTTCATCAGGTCAAACCCGTTAATCCAAACCCACAGTGCCGCGATAATTGCCGCCGGAATAGCGCCCAGCGCCACGAAAATCCATGCCGCTGCTTTCAGGCGTTGGATATAGGTCGGAGTGCATATCTCCAAATTGTAACCGTAATGCTTTTTGATGTATCCTCTGATGACGACTGCCAAAATTAATGCCGCGCCCAGCATCAGGGTGAGGATAATAAGGCTCTTGGCCGCGTTTTGCTGTTGTTCGGGTTTAAGCTGGCGGTACCAGTTGAATGGCGAAACCAGAATTTCTTTTAAAAAGCTGCCGAAGCTGAGCAGTGACTGCCAAAATTGTTCGGGTTGAAAAATAGAGCTTTGTTTGGCCAGAACGTTGGTCAGCAGTTCTTTGTTGCGCGCTTTGAAGATAAGGGCGTTGATTTCGTCGATTTTAGCAAGAGCCAGCGCTTCCTGTGCCAGCAGGGATTTATATTTAGCCGCGCTGTCTTCAAGCGTTTTTCTTTCTTTGGCAACTTCCGGTACGTCTTTGCCGTTTTCGTCGGCCAATCCGTTAAGCGCGCTGATTTTTTGCGTCATGCTCTGCAGTGTGGCCGTATCCTGTTTTTGTTCGTTAAGAATTTGGTTTTGCAGGGAATTGAGCGTCGCAATATAGTCGTCGCTCTCTTCGCGGGAGACGGAACCCTCGTTTATTTTTTTTGTAATGCCGTCCAGTGTCTTATTGATGTCGGAAAAATTAAGCTGGATTTCGGCCGTGTCTTTTTCCGGCTCGGCAGCAAAACAGGAAGCTCCGGTCAGAAACAGAAGTACGGCAATGGTTGTAAACAGTTTTTTTGCTGCAGGCATGTAAACCTCGTGTTTAATTTTTACGTTAGGCGGTTCAGATATTTTTTATAAGGCCGGCAGTATCGGCGGCAGATTTTATCTCCGGTCGTTGTGTATGCGCGGCCGCGTTCTGTGTTTCGCCTTCAATATAATGCATAAAGAGCTCCTTGCAAGGAAACGTCGGAAATATTTGAGTTTGCTCTTGCATATTCTTTCAGGGCGGTTAAGTTAAAACAAACCCCAAAGGAGGATGTGATGATAAAAGCAAAATATATATATGCCGCCTGTTTTTGCCTGATGGCCGCAAATGTATGCGCGGGAAATAAAACCTGTGCGCAGAAAAAGGCAGAAATCGAAAGCCGGATAGCCATAGCCGAAAATTACGGGCGGACCATGAAAGTTCATGGATTGAAAAAGGCGTTGTCCAAACTGGAAAAGAATTGCACTGACGAAGAATTGTTGCAAAAGCATCAGAACAAAATAAAAGATAAGGAAAACGATGTAAGAAAAGCGGAAGCGGAGCTGGCGGAGGCCAAAGCTTCCGGCAAAGAGCATAAGATTGTCAAAAAGCAAAACAAGCTTGCCGAACAAAAACGCGAATTGGAAAAAGCCGTTTCGGGAAATTAAGCTATCGCACTGCTGACTGTTCTGTTTTTAAGTTTCGTAGGGGGATTGTCTTCTTAACCGCGACAAGATAAATTATTGTTTTTATTTTTCAAAAATCAGGGGCGTGTTTTCTGTGAAACTGACCGGCTGCGTAAAACTTATAAAAAAAATTGTATTTGAAAATAAGTGAATATATAATCCTTTATGTAACTAAATTATCTATAGGTGAAAAATGAAAAAAATTTTAGCAATAGCTTTTGTTGCTCTTTTGGGAGCATGCACAAACGCCGGTCCGTTTGTAACCAATATTTCTGCCGACGGCAATAACGGTTTGGTCATTGAGAAATGTCAGGTACATATGAACGCGTTTATGGGAACGGTATCGAACGATAACTGTACGACAACGGCGATTAAAGTAAGGTAAGGCATTTTCTTCCCGCAGATGCGGTGGAGGCCTTTTTCGAAAGCCGCTGTCGTCAAAAGATAACAGCGGCTTTTTGAAACAGAAAAAGCGGCCGTCAGAATAAAAGATTAGTCCGATAAAAATGATATCTTAATACCAACGTCCGCTTTCTTCAATCATCGCAAAATTAAATATTTCATTTTTTGCTGTAAATGTTTTTGTAACCGGTAATTCACGAGCGCCCGAACCATTAGTAATGAGGACGGTTTTCCTGATGTCCTGCCGGTTGTCCGGGATTATGCCGGTAAGAAGGATGCTCCGTGTTCGTGACATTTGCATCATGAGAGTTTTCTGTAACGGCCTCCTTGGCTTTTGCTGCGCCTTCTTTTGTTTTCTCCCAAGCGTTGCCGCTGACTTCTTTAGTCTTGTCCCAGGCTTTTTCAGAGCCTTCCTTTGTGGCATCCCAGGCATCGCCGGACTTCTCCGCTATGGCATCGCCGGCTTTGGCCGTTCCTTCTTTAGTGGCATCCCAAGCGTTGCCGCTGACTTCCTTGGTCTTGTCCCAGGCCTTTGCTGTTCCTTCTTTTGTAGCTTCCCAAGCTTTGCTGGTCGTTTCTTTGGTCGCTTCCCAGGCGTTGGCGCTGGCCTCTTTGGTCTTTTCCCAGAGGCTGTCGGTATCGTTGGTTGTATTTTCTGACATTTTAAATTCTCCTTGCTGTATAAACGTATGATTAATGGTGGTAGTATTTTGATGAGCCGAAAGCAAAGCGGCTGAATCGTCCGCCGTTTTCGCATTGAGTTCTGTTCCCGCTAGACAGACGGAGGCAGCCAATGCAAAAGAGGAAATATATTTCCGCGTAGGTTTCATCAGATTATCTCCTAAATAATTGTTGCACGGAAAAAATAAGCGTCGTAACCGGCTTTTTCAAATAATACTTGTGGCGAGAAAACAGGAAAAATATCTTAAAGCTTGGAAAAGATGTCGGGGTAAAACTTTTAGCCAGAAAAAAAAGACATTTCAGGCAATTGCAACTTTTAAGGAAGCAATTATTTAAAAGCCGTATTAGATAAAGCCGTAAAAATCAAAAGGGGGAGAAGCAGATGGTCAGTGAAAATAATAAAATAGGCCTGGTTCCGGCCATATTGATGGTTGCCGGCAATATGATGGGGTCGGGTGTCTTTATGCTTCCGGCAAACCTTGCGGGAATTGGCAGCATTGCTATCATCGGGTGGCTGGTTACCGTTGTCGGGGCGATAGCCCTTGGGCTGGTTTTTGCCAAATTGACAGAGATCAGTACGGCAGCCGGAGGGCCGTATGCTTATGCCCGTAAGGCGTTTGGCGACTATATGGGGTACCAGACAAACCTTGTTTATTGGCTGGCCAATGTTATCGGCAATGTAGGGCTGGCAGTTGCCGGGCTGGGATATTTGACGCCGTTTTTTCCGGCATTGCGGGATCCGCTGGTGATGGCTCTGGCACAGATTGCGGTTATTTGGTTTTTTACTTATGCCAATATCCTCGGGCCGAAAATTGTCGGCAGGATGCAGGGTGTTACGACGACCATCGCTTTATTTCCGATAATCGGCGTTGCCTTGCTGGGGTGGTTTTGGTTTAATCCGGAAACATATATGCAGGGATGGAATGTATCCGGCGAGAGCAGCCTTTCCGCTATCGGTATGACGTTGAATTTCACGCTCTGGGCATTTATCGGTGTAGAAAGCGCTTCGGTATCCACCGCTGTCGTCAAAAATCCAACCCGCAATGTTCCGATAGCGACGGTTGTAGGGGTTCTGCTTGCCGCCGTGTGTTATGTTCTGAGTTCTTCGGCAATTATGGGGATTATTCCCAATAAGGAACTGATAGTATCGTCAGCGCCGTTTTCACAGGCCGTGAGCATCGCGCTGGGGCCGGTGGCAGGAAAAGTCGTCGCAGTGTGCGCGGCTATCGGGTGCCTGGGATCTTTGGCAGGTTGGACGTTATTGGTCGGACAAACGGCGCAGGCCGCTGCCAAAGACGGATTGTTCGCCAATATTTTTGCGCGGGTCAACCGCCGCGGCGTTCCTTCGGCCGGCTTGGCGATTGTTGCGGCAATAATGACGCTGCAGGTTTTGGCAACCATGTCGCCGACGGCATCCGAACAGTTCGGTAAGATTGCTTCAATTGCGGTTATTATGACATTGCTGCCGTATATTTATTCTTCCGTGGCGATAAAAATTCTCGGCCGTGAAAAGATGAGCGACAGGGAAGGGCTGTTTTATACAATCGTCGGACTGATTGCTGCTATTTACAGCCTTGCTGCCATGATAGGTTCCAACAGTGAGCAGACGCGGTGGGCGCTGATATTTGTCATCTCGACGATTATTTTTTACGAATTGTCGGTTAACCGGAAAATTGAGATTAAGGAGAAACATTTGAAGCCGGGCGGCTGCTGCGTGCCGCGTTGGGTTCGCTATATGACGCTGGCCATAACCATTCTGGCACTTATTGCCATGTTCTGGGTTTCGGTTGGCGACTACAGTTCTCAAAAACTCAACGAATACATTAACGAACCGGATTCTCCGTCAGTATCGGTGCAGGCACCGGCGGATTGAAATGCCAAATGGCCTGACGCACAGGTTGGGGCGGTTTCTTTCTAGGTCCACAACCCAGGTGCATAGGTAGAGCCGGTCTCTTTCCAGGTCCACAACCCAGATGCATAGGTTGGATCGGTTTCTTCTCAAATCACAATCAAAAGGAGACAGTGTAGATGAAAGAATGTATGAAAAATCAGGAAAATAGCCCTCTGGGCATAAAAATACTGCTAGTGTATAACGGTATCAACGACAATACGGCAGCAGCCAGAGCCGTACGCGGGCTGAAATGCGGGCTGGAGGCACAGGATGTAAGCGTTATCGTGTCTGAAAGCGAAGAAGATGCCAAGGCAGTATTGGTATCAGACCCGACGGTTCAATGTATTTTGCTCAAACTGAACAATCAGGATGACAAAGATTATCTGAAAATCGTCGATTTACTGCATGTTTTGCGCGAACATAACCGTGATGTGCCGGTATTTCTGCTTGCCGGTCGTACTGCCGCCTCAAAAGTGTCCACGGAAATTCTCGAGAATGTCAGCGACTTTATTTGGATACTGGAAGATACATCGGATTTTATCGCCGGGCGGGTATTGGCAGCGGTGGAGCGTTACCGGCAGTTTATTCTGCCGCCGATGTTTAAGGCGCTGGCAAAATTTTCCAAAGTGCACGAATATTCGTGGCATACGCCGGGGCATACCGGAGGAACCGGTTTTCTCCGTTCTCCGGCCGGCCGGGCTTTTTTCAACTTTTTTCGGGAACCGGTATTCCGTTCCGATTTGTCCATATCCGTTGGTGAACTGGGCTCGCTCTTAGACCATTCCGGACCGATAGGGGAGAGCGAAAAATATGCCGCAAGAGTATTTGGTGCTGACCGGACATATCATGTAACCAACGGTTCGTCCACATCCAACAGGGTTATCCTGATGGCCAGCGTTACCCGCAATCAGATTGCGCTCTGCGACCGTAATTGTCATAAGTCGGTCGAACACGCTATCACCATGTCTGGCGCGATACCGGTGTATATGGTGCCGACCCGCAACCGGTACGGCATTATCGGGCCGATTACGCCTGACCGCCTGGAACCTGAAGCCGTAAAAGAGAGCATTGCTGAAAATCCGCTCGTTAAAGACGGGATTGATACCAAGCCGGTGCATGCGATTATCACCAACTCAACGTATGACGGCTTGTGTTATAATGTCAACCGGGTCAAGGAGCTGTTGGGAAAAAGTGTCGACCGGCTGCATTTTGACGAAGCCTGGTACGGATATGCGCGTTTTAACCCGATGTACAAGGGGCGTTTTGCGATGTGTTGCGATCCGAAAGACGACGACCGCAAAGGGCCTACCATGTTTGCCACGCAGTCGACGCATAAGCTGCTCGCAGCTTTTTCCCAGGCATCGATGATACACGTTCGTGACGGGCGCAACCCGATTGACCACCAACGCTTTAACGAAGCGTTTATGATGCATGCGTCAACCTCGCCGTTTTATCCGATTATTGCCTCCAATGACATCAGTGCTGCCATGATGGACGGACCGGGCGGCAAGACACTGACCGATGCGTCCATTCGCGAAGCGGTTTCGTTCCGCAAAACGATGGCGCGGCTGTATGCTGAATTTACCGCTGCCGGAAAAGACTGGTTTTTCAATGTCTGGCAGCCGGATTTTGTCAAAGATGCAGAAAGCGGAAAAAAAGTTCCGCTGTATGAAGCGTCCGAGGAACAGTTGGCCTCGGATCCCGGATGCTGGCTGCTTAATCCCGATGAAGAATGGCATGGTTTCGGCAACGTAGAACAGGGTTATTGCATGCTGGATCCGATTAAGGTGTCGATTGTAACGCCGGGTGTCAAATCGGATGCGGAATTAGAGGATTGGGGTATTCCCGCCGCTGTCGTCAGCGCATATCTGGACAATAAAGGGATTGTGGTGGAAAAAACGACCGATTTTACAATTCTTTTTCTGTTTTCTCTTGGCGTAACCAATGGCAAATGGGGAACGCTGCTTAATACGTTGTTTGAGTTTAAACGCGATTATGACAATAACGAGCCGTTGGAGCGCGTTCTGCCGAAACTGGTCAGAGAAACGGAACACGCGTATCATGGCATGGGGCTGAAAGACCTCTGTACCAAAATGTTTACGGCGATGAAAAAGCTCGGAACGACTAAAGCGCTGTCCGCCGGATTCTCTGTTTTGCCGCACCCTGATATGACGCCGGTGGAAGCTTATGAAAATCTGGTTCATAACAATGTTGAAGCCGTAAGCATTGACGATATGGCAACGCGGACGGTCGCAACCGGTGTTGTTCCTTATCCGCCGGGAATTCCGCTTTTGATGCCGGGTGAAAATGCCGGCGCAGCCGACGGGCCGATACTTGGTTATTTGAAGGCGCTTCAGGCCTTTGACAGGGATTTCCCCGGCTTTGGCCACGACACCCATGGTGTGGAAATCCGCGACGGAACATATTATGTCTTATGTATAAAAAAGGCGTAATTCCAAGCTGTCCTCAGTAAATAGCTTGAATGAAACCCCGGCTGTCGTTTAGCCGGGGATTTCTCATAGAAGCCGGACATCCTCGCCGCGATCCGGCCAAACCGGCGGCTGGAAAACCGTTTCTTCCTATTGTTCGCCAGTTGCCCCTTTGCCGATAAACCGGTTATTTCCTTTACGGCGGGAGCGGCGGACTGTCCTGTCAGACAATAAACAGCTTGACATTTTCGGTAAAACACCGTATAAAAACGGAAGTTTTTTGATTATTTTGTCTAACTAAAAGTTATGTCGTATGAAAAAGTTTAATTATTTTTTTGCAGCTGGTTTTTTATTGTTTGTATCATGTGTCGCCAAAGACAAACTTCCTGAAAATCCGAAAGACAAACAGGAATATCGGGACAGTCAGGGAAATTCATGGATATGGAATGCAATGCTGATGCGCTGGGCGCTGACGCCTTCCGGCGGAGGTTCTCCCTCGTATTTTTATTATCCCGGGAACGGTTCCTGGACAAATTCCGGAGGGGTAAAAGTTGATCCTCCCGCGGGAGTCCGCAACGTATCCTATGGCTCTGCAAAACCGAATTCTGTCGGTTCCAAGGCTCCGGCTTCGGGCAGTAAGTCAACATCGGGAAAGGGCTTTGGCAGCAGTTTCAGCAGTAAACCTATTGGCGCATGATTAATTTTGTCGGATATGGAAAGAATTAGTTGTACGCCTCGTGAGAATTACCGGGAAATTGTGGAAAAGCAGGGGTTCGGGTTTCACGAGTCCTATTGGATGGAAGATGCCTGCTATTGTTTTACGTCAGCTGAAATTGAAGCGCTTGAAAAAGCGACGGCTGAATGTTACGAAATGTATTGCAAGGCTGTGGAAGCCTGTCTGTATGACAACCGCCGGCTTGATGCGCTTTGCATTCCCGTCGCGGTTCGCGAGGCGATAGTCCGCAGCTGGGAAGAGGATGATTATTCCCTGTACGGGCGCTTTGACTTTGCATTTGTCAACGGCGTGCCGAAATTGCTGGAATTTAACGCCGATACGCCGACTTCTCTGGTAGAGGCCGCCGTCATCCAGTGGTTATGGAAAGAGGATGTTTTTCCGTCGCACGACCAGTTCAATTCCATTCATGAAAAAATGGTGGAATCCTGGAAATATATCCACGAACGATATCAATGCGGCCGGTATTACTTTGCATCAATTTCCGATTGTCTGGAAGACAATGCCACTCTGGGCTATATCATTTCAACGGCCTTTGAGGCGGGGCTTGTTCCTTACGAACTGGATATTCGCAGCATAAGGCATGAAAACGGCTCATTGTTTGCGCCCGACGGTATGCCGATAGACTGTATGTTCAAGCTTTATCCGTGGGAGTTTATGTTTGCAGAGGATTTGACCGGTTGTATGACGGAGATGTGCTGGATAGAACCGCTGTGGAAAGCTTTGATGTCTGACAAGGCCATGCTTCCGGTGCTTTACGAAATGTTCCCCCGGTCTCCCTATATCCTGCCGGCCTATGCCGAACCCGGAAAATTGGGAGCTTATTGTAAAAAGCCGGTATTCTCCCGCGAAGGAGCCAATGTTGAGCTGGTAAAAAACGGTACGATACTGGAAAGCTCTTCCGGTGGGTACGGCAAAGAAGGATACATATATCAGCAGCTTGTTGATATCCCCTGTTTTGATGGCAGATATCCGGTGCTGGGAAGCTGGGTTATCGGCGGTGAGGCGGCCGGAATGGGAATTCGGGAAAACACGTCCAGAATTACCGATGACATGAGCCATTTTGTGCCGCATATCATTGTCTGATTTGTACCGCAAATCATCGTCCGATGATGAAACAAAGACAGTCCGCTCCTTACGGAACGGGCTGTTTTTTTGTATCTGTCAGACTGTTTTTTTTGTATTTATGCGGAAAATAAGGCTATCGGGCTTTTATTCCGGGGATTTACGATTATATGTGAGCTTAAAGTGCGATTACGGAAAATGCCGTCATCTGAAAAATGCGGCTGCTTTGTCGTAAAATTGGGGAGATAACCGTTATGAACAAACATTTGCGAAAGTTTTTGCTGCTTTTGCCGTGCCTGTTGTTGCATCCGGAAGGTTCCCGGGCGATAACCGTCGATATTCCTGCCGGAGAAGTTGTCAGCGGTGGCGACGTTCATTCGGTTGTAACCCAGCGTGTTTATGGCGAGGCTGATAATTTTACCGTTTCGGGAAAGCAGCAGGTTATGTCCGGAGGCGTAACCCGTAACAGCAATATTTATCCGTATGGGCAGCAGGATGTATTGCAGAACGGCATATCATACGGTACTGTTGTGCAGCAATATGCCGTGCAGAATGTCGACGGCCGGGCATATTCTTCCAGTGTCGGTTCGTATGGAACCATAGACGTCAATGCCGGCGGTTATGCTGAAGATACGTCTGTAGACGGCGGCAGCTTTTTTGTTTCATCGGGAGGCACGGCGGAGGGGACGGTTATCGCTTCAGGACACGAATATATATCAGGAACGGACAATAATGCGAAAGTTTCCGGCGGAATTCAGGAAATAAGGGATGGCGGCGCCGCTTTCGGTGCTCAGGTCAGCGGTGGCCGGCAGCAGGTTAATGCCGGTGGAACGGTGCAGGATACAACGGTTTTCGGCCGGGGAACGCAGGAAGTTGCCGGCAAAGCCGTGGCGACAACCGTACAAAACGGCGGTGAAATGACGGTTAAAGACGGCGGAGCCGCAGAGAAGACGACGGTTTCGGGAGGAACAATGACTGTTGATGAAGAAGGCATTGCTCAAAACACGACCGTTTTATCCGGCACTCAGTATGTTTACGGGAGGGACGTCAACGGCAGGGTCAGCGGCGGGGAGCAGATTATAGAAGGCGGCGGCAGTGCCGAAAATGCCGTTGTGTCGGAAAACGGTATTCAGCAGGTCGGATTTTACGGAACGTCGGAGAATACCAGAGTAGATGCCGGCGGTGTACAGACTGTCGGTTGGGAAGGAACTGCTGCCAATACGACGCTAAACGGCGGGACAATGAATGTTGAATCCGGAGGAACATCTCTGCAGGCCAAAATAGTTTCCGGCACTCAGAATGTTTTTGGTACAGACCGCGAAAGCGCTGTTTCCGGCGGCATCCAGATTGTAAAAGAGCAGGGATATGTACATAATGCAGTTATATCAGGTACCGGGATACAACAGGTTGACGCCGGCGGAACTGCAGAAAACTCCGTAATCGAAAATGGCGGCCGCCTTACTGTCGCCGGAGATATTAACGGTGCTGTTATCAAAAAAGGAGGTCAGGCAGAAATACAAAACGGCGGCAAAACGTCAGGAATGTCCATAAACGGCGGAAACTCTTATATCAAATCAGGAGGAGAAGCCGTTTCAAGCGTCATCAGCCTGGGCACAGAGTATGTGGAAGGGAAAAGCGAAAATGCCCGGATTTATATCGGAGGCAGCCAGATTGTCGAAAACGGGGGGATTGCCTCGGGAAGTACCGTAAACCTTTTCGGCGTACAACAGGTTGCCGACGGCGGGCAGGCGGCGGAAAGCAGAATTATCGGCGGGACTCAGATTGTCCGTGGCACTGCCGATGGAACGGAATTGTTTGCCGGGCTGCAGAATATTGAAACCGGCGGACTTGCTTCGGATACTAAAATCCATGGCGGCATACAGACTGTATTCTCAGGCGGAATTTCGCGGAATACGGAGGCCGACGGCGGATTAATCGTATTGCATTCGGGCGGAATTATGTCCGGAATTACAAAAATAACCGATGGCATTCTAAATGTCGCCGGAACAAACAATATTTCAGATTTAGAGTTGAAAAATACCTTGGTAACCATAATAAAGGAACCGGGCTTTTCGCAGCTGCAGATAGATAAGCTCGACGGCAGCGGCATTTTCAGTATCAGCAGCAATTTGGCGCAAAATGAAGCCGATCACTTGGATATCGGGGGCGACAACGGAAATTTCGGGCTGATTGTGCACGATTACAGTGCTGACGGAAATCTGCCTGCAGAATTTAAGCTCATAGACGAAACGTCGTCGGCAGCGGATAACTTTTACTTGGTTGGCAACGCCGTTGATGTTGGTGCTTTCAGATATAATCTGCAGCATGACGGCGATGACTGGGTACTGCATCGGACGCAGGAACATACAGACAGTTCGCTGATTGCCAAAAATACGTACAGTTCGCTGGCCTCGTTATTTTATACGCACCTTAATCCGTTGTACAACCGTTTTCGCATGAAACATAAACGAACCGGAAAAGATGACGGACTATGGATTAAGGGGATTGGCCGCGAAATTAAATTCCGCTACAAAGACCAGACGAAAAGCAATATGAAAATTTATGGAGCGGAAATCGGTTATGACCGTGAAATCTGGCATAATGGCGGAAAGGGCCTGCAGTTGGGGCTGTATGGCGGAACAAGCGATTCAAGACAGAAATACGACCGCGGCGGGCATGGCGACGGCGAAACGCAGAGCCTCGGAGTATATTCAACCCTGAGTACGGCAGATAACTGGTTTGTAGATGTTGTCGGAACGTATTTCTGGCACACGCAGAAGATAAAAAGCTATACGCCTTCGGGTTCCGATGTCAACGGCAAGTATGATGCAAACGCATGGCAGGTTTCGGCTTTTGTCGGAAAGAGATGGGATATTGCCGAAAGCTGGTTTGTCGAACCATATATGGGACTGAACTATATGCGCGTAGACGGAATAGATTACCGGACAAATTTTAATACGCGGGTCAGTGCGTCGGCTGCGGATTATTTGGGAGGCAGTATCGGGGTATCGGGAGGAAAAGAGTTTGTTTTGGCTGATGGAACCGTTTTTGATGCTTACGGACGCTTTAGCCTGATGCACGATTGGGACGGCAAAAGTCCGGTTACCGTGGCAGACGAAATCTTTGCCGAAGATACGTCCTCGCTGCGTTATGAATTGGGGGCGGGAATAGCCGCCGCGTGGAACGAGACAAATTCCGCCTATTTTGAAGCGTCAACCCAGCTTGGCAGCAGCGTCCGTTTTCCGTGGGAAATCAATATCGGCATTCAGTTTAATTTCTGAAAAGCAACAGGCTCGGTATAAGCAGTTCCCCCTAAATGAGAAGTATAGTCCGCAAAGTCATAAAATCATAAAGATTAAAATCCTTCCTCTTTGTAAGGACGGGACATCAGCTCGTCCATAGCCTCATTTATAGATAAACCGCTGAACAGAACTTTGTTGACCGTTTCGCATATCGGCATTTCTATGCCCAGCTCATGTGCACGTTTGACAACGGCTTTGGCCGTATAAATTCCTTCTACCGTACGCGTATTTTCCTCCAGCAGTTTCTCTGCGTGGCCGCAGGCGCCGACCTCATATCCGAAACTGAAATTGCGGGAGGTTGCACAGTTTGCCGTCAGAACGAGGTCACCCATGCCGCTCATCCCCATCATCGTGCGCAAGGTTCCGCCCAAAGCTTTGGACAGCCGTACCATTTCGTTAAAGCCGCGTGTAATCAGCGCCGCTCGCGCCCCGTCGCCGAGTTTAGCCCCTTCAACAACGCCCGAAGCGATGGCAATGACGTTTTTGACGCTCCCGCCGATTTGCGGCGAAATCATGTCAGCGGTCAGATATGGGCGGAAATAAGGCGTTCCGAGCATGTTGGCAAGTTCGGAGGCAATTCCCTCTTTGGCACAGGCAATCGTAACGGAGGCCAGTTTCTGTTTGGCGACATCGACTGCAAACCCCGGACCGGACAAAATGGCAACCGTAGCATTAGGAATTTCTTCCTGCAATACTTCCGAGAGCATCTTTCCCGTTTCCACTTCAATCCCTTTGGCGCATAAAACGATAACCGTGTCTTCTTTGACATAGGATTTCATCTGTTTCAGCATCAAACGTGTCCATTGTGCCGAAGTTGTCAGCAGAATAACCTTGGCAAATGCGAAAACATCGGCGATATCGGCAGAGGCTCTGATGGCATCAGGCAGGGGAATATCCGGCAGGAACATTTTATTGACGTGCTTCTGGTTGACGGAGTCGACAACTTCCTGTTCGCGTGCCCAGCACAAAACGTCGTTTCCGGCGCGTGCAGCAGTTAAAGCCAGCGCCGTTCCCCAAATTCCCGTTCCTATAATGCCGATTCTTTTCATAAATTTCTCCTTAAACAATATTCAAAAACTGCCGCAACGCATAGCATCAGGCTGTTCTCCGCTTATAAGCGGAATTTACAGAATTATAGTTAATAAAATATAAATATTGCCCGGGTAACCATTTCATCATTACGCGGTTGTTTAAGGAATTTTCGATTGGCACCTATAATCTTGAGCAGATAACGCGGAAAGCCGCTGATTTGAGGCTTAAGATGAAAACCAGTAAGAAGCTTCATAAACAAACTATCCGCGGAATATTAAGCAACCGTTTTTATATCGGGGAAATGTATAGCGGCGGGCAATATTATCCGCAATGTTATCCGCGGCTGACGGACAGTTATACGTTTGAACGGTGTCAGGAAATTTTAGAAGGCAAGGCAAATCATAAGGTGCAGAAGCATGAATATGTATTTAAAGGACTGGTTCGTTGTAAAAACTGCGGTGGTGTTGTTTCAACCGATATCAATGTACATTCGGCGAAAAAGAAGGGCGGAGAAAAAATCGTTTATAAATACCTTTTTTGTCCGCAATGCGGCGGCTATCGGACGAGAGAGGAAAATGGGGTTGAAAAAGTGAAAGAGGCATTAAAAACGCTTAAAAACATGCCTAAAAGCGTTGTTGAAAAATTGGTTGCTTGTTTGGATGAAGAAATTTACAAAGACCATAAAATGGAAATAGAAGCCAAGAAAGCATTGGACAGGCAGATTGCCGGTTTTGCGGAAAAGGAAAGCCGGTTGATAGACTTGTTTACGGGAGGCAGTATTACACAGGATTTATATACCAAAAAACTAACCGAGTACAGACAGGATAAGAAAAAACTGGAAGAACGGTTAACCGACTATAGTCATCTGACTAAGCAAGGTCTAATAACGCTCAAATACTTGGCAGGCTTGCTTTTGATGTCAGACCAGATATGGAATTTTCTGAACAACGACAAAAAACAGCAGGTTTTAAAATTACTTTGTTCAGAAATTTTATTGGACGGCAAAAATGTATATATTTCAATAAGAAAGCCTATTTTAGCGCTGGCTAAAATAGGCTCTTGTCAAGTCTGGCTGGGGTGGCTGGATTCAAATAAACCGCTTAGTCTAAACCTCGTAATAACACAAAATCAAAGACTTAACTAATTTTTTGCTTCGAACAAAAACACGCTTTATTAGCAAAATTCATTAGCACTGCTAATAAAATATATTATGCCAATATGCTTGTCAATAAGGAAATAAAGGCTTTCAGCAGTGTGCAGACTGCTAATATTTTTTTTGAACAAAGTGTAAATCCTATTTTACAAAATTTATTAAAATGAATTTTTGTTAATTCTATTTTACAAAATACTTAAAAATGAAAAATTGTAAATCCTAATTTACAAAAATTATGCGGTGTTTTATCTTAAAAAAGAAATTACATGCTTGAAAAATTGATTAAACTATTATAAATTGATCGCATATCGAAAAGGGATTTCAAATATGAATAGTGAAGAATTTAGTATAGACGCATTAAAAAATGCTTTTGTAACCTTAAACAGTTGTTGGGAAGTTTATAACCTTAAAAAAGATGATGCTTCAATAGCTGATATTGTGGCTGATTCATGCGTAAAACGTTTTGAATATACGATGGAAACTTCGCTGAAATTAATGCGAAAATATTTGAAGTTAGTTTATGCAAAAGACGATAAAGAATTGACTGTAAACAATATTTTCCGTTTGATGGCTGGCTATGATATGATACCAAATTGGGAAAATTGGAAATTGTATTATGCCAAACGTAATGATACTTCTCACGAATACAATATTGAAAAAGCACGAGAACTGTTGAAAATTATCCCACAGTTTATCGCTGATGTTCAGTTTCTTATAAATAATTTTGATAAAGCATTGGCAAAGGCTTGAAATGATTAAAAGTGTGTCAGTAACAGAAGAAAACATCATAAAAGCCATTCTTGCGCCATATTCAGAAGCATATGCGTTTTATTTTTATGGTTCCCGCGTAAAAGGGACGCACTCAAAAGTCTCAGATTTGGATATTTTGATTAAAGGTGCTGCTGAAATGCCTCTTGAAATAGTTGAAGAACTAAAACAGCAGTTCGATGACAGCTCCTTGTCGTATATCGTTAATTTTTCAGACTATCACAAAATTGATGCAAATTTTTATAAACGAATTGAAAAAGATTTAATTTCAGTATTTTAATAAAATTTATATAACATTTCCCCACCGCTTTTTTTCGTTTTGAGTGCGGAAGTCGTAATTTATACATAACTAGTCGTAAAAATATCACGATGATACCGTATGATAAGAAAATACATGGGGAATGCATAAGTAAAAAACACATCACTTTTATGTTAAAATTCAGATATTCAAAATTTTCGAATATCTGCAGCATTGTACGATAAAAAAATACTTGCTTTTATTTGGGCTAAGTTTATCATAAAGCGAGACTAAATTAAGATCGGTGCAATCTATGAGCTACTATAAACTATCGGAAGAAGATACAAAACGAATTGAAATCACTCCAACCATCGTAGGAAAAGGTTGGGATAATAAAACACAAATTAGGCAGGAATTTTACTTTACCAAAGGTCGTATAATGGTCAGAGGTAAAGAAGTTAAGCGTGGAGATCCTAAAAAAGCCGACTATGTTTTATTTTATAAACCCAATCTTCCGTTGGCAATTGTTGAAGCAAAATCAGAATACAAAACTGTTAGTGCGGGTATTCAACAAGGTATTGATTATGCGCAAACCTTAAATGTTCCTTTCGTTTACAGTTCTAATGGTAAGGGTTTCTATGAGCACGATTTACTAACAGGTGCAGAGCGTGAAATTGGATTAGACGATTTTCCCTCTCCGACCGAATTATGGAGACGCTACAAAAAATCTCAAAATATAACAGATGAGCAAGAAAATAAAATATTTGCGCCGTATTATGATGACGGTTCAAGCCGTACCCCTCGTTACTATCAGCGCATTGCTATAAATCGTACAGTTGAGGCAATAGCAAAAGGGCAAGATCGTATTTTGCTTGTAATGGCAACAGGTACAGGTAAAACTTATACTGCATTTCAGATTATTTGGCGTTTATGGAAGTCAAAACAAAAAAAGCGCATATTGTTTTTAGCAGACCGAAATATTTTAGTAGATCAAACCAAAAACCAAGACTTTGCACCGTTTGGTAAGGCAATGACTAAAATTACAAATAGAACAATTGATAAGTCGTATGAAATTTACCTCTCATTGTACCAAGCGGTAACAGGTACAGAGGAAGAAAAAAACATCTATAAACAGTTTTCTAGAGACTTCTTTGATTTAATCGTTGTTGATGAATGTCATAGAGGTTCGGCAGCGGAAGATTCAGCATGGCATGATATTTTGACTTATTTTAATTCCGCTACGCAAATAGGCATGACTGCTACACCAAAAGAGGAGTATAATATCTCCACCTCGACTTATTTTGGCGATCCGCTATATACATATTCTCTTAAGCAAGGGATTGAAGATGGATTTCTCGCTCCATATAAGGTTTTAAAAATAGGCTTAAACCGTGATTTGATGGGATGGAGACCGGAATTAGGAAAAACAGATAAATTTGGTAACGAAATAGAAGATAAGCAGTATATACAATCCGATTTTGACCGTACATTGGTTCTTGAAAAACGTACCAAAGAAGTTGCCAAGCGTGTTATGCAATTTCAAAGAGAAAATGATCCGTACGCAAAAACAATAGTATTTTGTGAAAATATAGACCATGCTGATAGGATGAGAGCCGCATTGTGTCAAGAAGCTCAAGAGTTTGTAAAAGAAAATCCTAAATATATTATGAAAATTACTGGGGATGATATGTTAGGAAAAGCAGAGCTTGATAATTTTATTGATCTAGACAGCCGTTATCCCGTTATCGCAGTTACCTCTCGGTTAATGTCAACAGGTGTAGATGCTAAAACTTGTAAACTTATTGTTCTTGACCGATCTGTTAGCTCTATGACCGAATTTAAGCAAATTATTGGCAGAGGGACACGTGTTAACGAAGAATACGGTAAATATTATTTTACGATTATGGATTTTCGTAATGCTACAAAACAATTTGCTAATCCAGAGTTTGACGGTTACCCGACAGAAATCAAGTTAGAGCTTGGTGCTAATGTTGATGAACAAGATGCGGATGCTGGCGATATCAATGATATTGAGTTTGAAGAAGGAATTGTTGATACATACGATTGGAATGAAGCAGAGACAATAGAAGAACACAAAGTTAAAAAATATTATGTTGATGATGTAGAAGTTGAAGTCGTTGATGTAAATGTTCAATATTTGGATGAGCATGGAAAATTGATATCAGAAAACATTAAAGCATTTTGCAGAAATTTCATGCTAAAACGTTTTCCCGAAGAAAAAGATTTTATTGACATGTGGCAATCAGCATCAAATAAAACGAAATTATTAGCAGGCTTAAGTGATACAGGTCTGTTTTTAGATGAGTTGCGCCGAGAGTATGGTCGTGAATATGATGTCTATGACATTATTTTAAAAAACACGTATGATATAGCCCCACTAACCAGAGAACAAAGAGCGCATAAAACCGATAAAGTTCTTGAAAATTTGGTAGGGGATTGTAAAAATATTTTCATAGATGTTATAGCAAAATATGTTGAAATAGGCGTATCTGCCATAGAAAACCGCAACACACTCCGCATTGAGCCTTTTACATCGCAATATGGAACAGGTGTGGAGATTGTCAGAAAAATCGGTGGTAATGAGAAATATATCGAAATTACTGATAAACTGAAGAATGCAATATATGAAAGATAAACTATGACGAACTTATCATCGACAATTAAGACTATTCAAAACATTATGCGCAAAGATTCAGGCGTTGATGGTGATGCGCAGCGTATCGGTCAACTTTCATGGATGCTGTTTTTAAAAATTTTTTCGGATAATGAAGAAAATTGGAATTTTTATGAAGAAGGCTATGAATCCCCAATTCCTGCAGAGCTTCAATGGTCTGCTTGGGCGAGTGATGATGAAGGCATAACAGGCGATGAATTGCTTGACTTTGTAAACAATCAATTATTTCCAACACTTAAAAATCTACCAACAGAGGGGAATAAACGGGCGTATATGATACGTTCTATTTTTGAAGATGCGTTTAATTACATGAAGTCGGGGCAATTGTTACGGCAGATAATCAACAAAATCAATGAAATAGATTTTAATTCGTCGGAAGATCGTCATATTTTTGGTGATATATATGAGCAGATATTAAAAGGCTTACAATCAGCAGGCAATGCCGGGGAATTCTATACACCAAGAGCTGTAACACAATTTATGACTGAAATGACAAATCCTCAGTTGGGGCAAACTGTATTAGACCCCGCTTGCGGTACGGGAGGATTTTTAGCTTGTGCTATTAATCACATGAAAAAGCAAGTTACTAACCCAACAGAGGAACAACAACTCCAAAAGGGGATTATCGGTTGGGAAAAGAAACAACTGCCGCATATTTTGTGTACGACCAATATGATACTACACGGTCTTGATGTCCCTAATATTCAACACTTAATTGCAGGTAGCTTGGCCAAGCCGTTGAACAGCTACGGTAAAAACGATAAAGTCGATGTAATTTTAACTAATCCCCCATTCGGCGGTATGGAAGAAGATGGCATTGAAAACAACTTTCCAGCAGATGTCCGCACCAAAGAAACAGCTGATTTGTTTTTGGTTTTAATTATGAAATTGTTAAAAGATGGCGGAAAATGCGCTATGGTGTTGCCTGACGGTGCATTGTTCGGCGAAGGTGTTAAAACTCGTATTAAGGAAAAGTTGCTAACCGAATGCAATTTACACACAATTGTCCGTTTGCCAAAATCGGTATTTGCCCCATATACGTCTATCAACACAAATTTGTTATTTTTTGAAAAAGGTCGTCCGACTACCGCAACGTGGTTTTACCGCTTAGATATGCCGGAAGGGGTAAAAGCATTCAATAAAACCAACCCGATGACAATAGAGCATTTTGCCGAAGTCAAGGAATGGTGGAACAATAAACAAGAAATCCAACAAGATGGTTTTGATAAGGCAAAACAATATACGTTAGACGAGCTTAAAACTCGCAATTTTAATCTTGATTTATGTGGTTACCCAACTGTTGAAGAAGAAATTTTAGAACCTAAAGAGTTGATTAACCAATATCAAACTAAACGTGCCGAGTTAAACGCAAGTATTGACAGTATTCTGACTGATATAAATAAAATATTGGGGATTTCTTAAATGACGAGCGAGATTATAATATTTAAAACACAAGACGGAAAAACAGACATCAGTGTTAAAGTCGAAGACGGCACCGTGTGGCTTACACAAGGGCAAATGGTTGAACTATTTAATACGACAAAACAGAATATTAGCTTGCATATCAAAAATATTTTTGACGAAGGTGAGCAGGATAAAGATTCAGTTGTCAAGGAATACTTGACAACTGCCGCAGACGGTAAAAATTATAATACAAAATATTACAATCTTGATGTCATTATTTCTGTTGGTTATCGTGTAAAGTCAACAATAGGCACGCAATTTCGTATATGGGCGACGCAAGTCTTAAAAGAATATATGGTTAAAGGATTTGCAATGAATGATCGTATGCTTAAAGAAGTTGGCGGTGGGGGTTATTGGCAGGAATTACTTACCCGCATTCGGGATATTCGTAGCTCAGAAAAAGTATTTTATCGTCAAATCCTTGATATTTATGCAACCTCACTTGATTATGATAAAAATGCAGCGGAAAGTATTAAGTTTTTCAAGGTGGTGCAAAATAAAATGCACTACGCTGCACACGGTCATACAGCAGCAGAAATAGAGTTTATGCGTGCTGATGGTAATAAACCGTTTGCAGGGCTTAAATCGTTTGATGGCGAGCGGCCTCGAGCTTCTGACATGACGGTTGCGAAAAACTACCTTGATGAAGAGGAATTAAATGTTCTAAACCGCATTACCACCGCATATTTAGAATTTGCCGAATTACAGGCAACTTTGCATAATCCGATGTATATGAAAGACTGGATTATTAAACTTGACGATTTTATAAAGATGACCGGCAGAGAGATTTTGCAAAGTGCAGGCACAATCTCAAAATTAGAAGCCGATAATAAGGCTTTAGCAGAATATGCCGTCTATAAAGAGCGCACCAAAGACGAATTTTCTCAAGTGGAAAAAGACTTTCTTGAAAATCTTAAAACAACCCAAAAACAAATTGAAAGCCAAGTTAAAGGTAAAAAGTGATGAATATTGATGTGGCAAATATGGTGGTTAATTTGGGAGAGCAGTTACAAAAAGTAAATTGGCTTGATGCAGGAGTTACCTTCACTTCGGTTTTTCTTGGTGCTTTTTTAGCTCATCGTTTCAATTTAAAGTTAGAAATGCGTAAAGCCAAACGTCAGATGCGTGGTGATTTCTGTTCGTTAGTTTCACAAATACATCTAGATTTCTCTGAAATGATTGATTTTAAAAAAAGATATTTAGATGAAATAAGAAAGACCTATGAAGAAGGAAATATGAATTCTTTTTTGGTCACAAAAGGTTTTCCATGTATGTCTTTTATATTGGATATTGATAAATATATATTTTTAAGTGATTGTAACAGATGCTTTTTATCAGAGTTGAAAATCATTAAATATAATAATAATCAGTTAAATAATGCTTGGCAAGATTATATGTTGACCATTTCGGATTTAGCAGATTTGTTACAGAATAGGGATAAAGATGCTACTAAATTAATGAAAGAAAAATTTTTTAAAATATATGAGATATATAGCCATTTATGTGTTAGAATTTATTATTTAAATAAAAATCTAAGTATATGTTATGAGCGATTTTTTAATGTTAATTACTACGATGATTTTGAAACAGATGATCAGCTAGGAAAGGAAATACTCCAATGTATTCCCCAAGAAACACAAAATGAATTTGTAGATTTAGATAAAGATTTTAACAAATGCTGGGCGCCAGATCGTACATTTTGGGAAGATATTAAGTATTACTATCGGAAGGTAAAATATTGTCTCAAAGGGCTTAAAATATACTTTTTCGGTCGTGGTAAACCGAAAATTAAGTGTAAGAGTGAAGGAAAAAAGTAATATGAAAGCACAGAACTTAAAAAATTCCATATTACAATTGGCAATACAAGGAAAGCTCGTACCACAAGATGCAAATGATGAGCCTGCCGAAATTTTATACGCAAAAATTCAAGCTGAAAAACAAAAGCTGATCAAAGAAGGCAAAATCAAAAAAGATAAACCTCTACCACTAATCACTGAAGAAGAAATACCATTCGCCATCCCCTCAACTTGGAAATGGGTACGATTGGGAGAATTGTGCTTTTTAGATAATGGGGAAGAAACTACAAATGAAAAGTTACCTTTGCTAGATGCAAAATATTTGAGAGGTAAAAAAATACCAGATTTACGAGATGCAGGTGTTAAAATATGTAAAGGGGAGTATATAATCCTTGTAGATGGTGAAAATTCTGGTGAAGTATTTCTTTCATCAGAGAATGGCTATATGGGAAGTACATTTAAGAAATTACATTTTTTTTGCGCAGATTGTATTGATTATGTATTAAAAATTCTACGTTTTCATCAAAAAAAATTTAGGGATAATAAAAAAGGAGGAGCTATACCTCATTTAGATAAAAATCTTTTTAAGAATATACTTATTAGTATCCCACCACTAGCAGAGCAAAAACGTATTGTAGCAAAGATTGAAGAATTAGAGCCGCTGGTTAAGCAATACGAGAAAGCGGAAACAGAACTTTCAATTTTGAACGATAGTTTTCCCGAACAGTTAAAAAAATCAATTTTGCAGTATGCAATACAGGGGAAGCTCGTACCGCAAGATGCAAATGATGAATCTGCCGAAATTCTATACGCAAAAATTCAAGCTGAAAAACAAAAACTCATCAAAGAAGGAAAAATCAAAAAAGACAAACCTCTCCCACCAATCACCACAGACGAAATACCTTTTGACATCCCCTCAACTTGGAAATGGGTGAGATTGGGAAGTATTTCAAATTATTCAAGTGTTAAAAAGAAAATATCACCAAATCAAATTAAGCCTGAAATGTGGTCTTTAGACTTAGAAGATATAGAAAAAGTAACTGGGCGTGTGCTCAAAAAGCATTTCGCCAAAGATAGAATAATCCGAGGTGAAAAAGTTTGTTTTACAAAAGGTAATATTCTATATAATAAATTACGACCATACCTTCTTAAAATACTTATAGCAGACGATGATGGTATTACAACCCCTGAATTAGTTCCATTTAATTTTTATGGAGATAGCTATCAACAATTTTTTTTATGGTACTTGAAATCTCCATATGTTGATTCAATTGTTAATAGTGAAAGTTATGGAGTTAAAATGCCAAGAGTTGGTACAGATACAATGGTTCAATTACTTGTACCACTTCCACCATCAGCCGAGCAAAAACGCATCGTCACTAAAATTAACGAGCTAATGCAATATTGCGAAGAATTAAAGCATCCCGCAAATAAAAGCAATGTCGAGCCTATAACGATTGAATGGCTGATTGATAAAGGTTTTGCATCATGCCAGCAAAATGGTTATACTGATATAAATGCAATTTTAGACGAGTTAGATATTGCAGTTATGCAAGATCGTAATTTGAAAAAAGGTCGGATAGAGTATGATGATAATAAAAAGAAATTCCAAATTTGGGTTAATGATTTGAATGATAATTGGACTAAGACTCACGAGTTAGTGCATTATGTGAACGATAACAACGAGATAAAGTTATATGGTGCCGTTGGTCGTAAAGATAAAACCTCATTATCAAAGCCTAAAGAACGCAATGTTGAAATTTTAACCGCCGAAATTCTAATGCCTGAGGATATATTCATTTCAGCAATCAAACAAGAGAATATTGAGCAATATGCATTGGTAGATAATGCAATTATACGCAAATTGGGTAAACAATTCCGTGTTTCAGACTATGCTGTCAAAATTCGTTTGCAAAATCTGGGTTATCATACGAAGTAAAAATAGGATTTAACATGACGACAATATTAGATTTTTCAGCAGAAAAAGCCAGAGACTTTTTATTAAGAGAAGATAGCTATTCTAATATCGATTTACCGGAATATATTACCTTTCAAAAAATTTTGGATGACATTTATAACTTTCTTGAAAATCGTAACTTATTAGGGTGTTGTAATGATAAAGACAGAGCTTTTAAACATGATGAAGTTAATTATAAAATCATAGCGAATAAAGATGGATTGTATGCATGGAGACCTTTTCAGCTAATTCATCCCGCATTATATGTTGAATTAGTAAAGATGATAACGGAAAAAAATAACTGGGATATAATATGCTCAAAGTTTAAAGAATTTCAAAAAAATGAAAAAATACAATGTGCCAGTATCCCAATTGTTTCAACTAATCCTAAAAAAACACAAAAATCAGAACAAATTGCAAATTGGTGGAAAGCGACCGAACAGGCCTCAATAAAACAATCTCTTAATTTTTCTTTTATATATGTGACAGATATAACTGATTGTTATGGATCAATTTATACTCACACTATTTGTTGGGCTTTGCATGACAAGAAGATTGCTAAGAAACCTGAAAATAGAGATAATCCCCAATTTATTGGTTGTTTGATAGATCAGAAACTAAGAGATATGGCAAATGGGCAGACTAATGGAATTCCCCAAGGTTCTGTTCTTATGGATTTTATTGCCGAAATTATTCTTGGTTATGCAGATATGTTGTTATCTCAAAAATTATCAGAAGCTAATATTCAAGATTATTATATAATTAGGTATAGAGATGACTACAGAATTTTTGTAAATAATCCAACAGTAGGAGATGCTGTTACAAAATATTTGACCGAAGTTTTAATTGAGTTGGGGCTAAAACTAAATTCAACTAAAACATCATCTTCAAGAAATATTATTTTAGGTTCAATAAAAAAAGATAAGTTAGATTTAACCACATCACTACTAGGCGAAAAATATCTTAATAATGACAGTGAAAATATAAAACATAATAATCAAAGATTATTGCTACAAATATATGATTTTGCTTATAAACATCCGAATTCTGGACAATTAAAAAGAATATTAGCAAAATTTTATGAAAAAATGGAAATGGACTGTAAAAAAGATGATATGGGGGTATTAATCAGTATCGCCGTAGATTTAGCTTATAACAATCCTTCAACATATAATCTCTGCGCAGCTATTATTAGTAAAATTATTGAATGTGTATCAAATAATCAAGAAAAAATAAATTATATAGAAAAAATAAGTAAAAAATTTGAAAAATTACCAAATACAGGATTTATGGATATTTGGCTTCAACGAATTAGCTATAAAATATCTCCCAGTATTCAATATAAAGATAAATTATGCCAGTTAATAAGCAATCAAAAAGGAAGTATATGGAATTCAGAATGGCTGACAGGAAAGATAAAAAAAGTTGTTGATAAATGCCAGATTGTAGATTACAATATAATAGAAAAAATGTCTCCTCTCATTACTCAAAAAGAGGTAGACGCCTTCCATCTTCAGTCTGATTCCTCTGATTTTGGCGAAGATCCAGATGAAATTTAAGCCTGTAAAGGCTTTATATAATTTGGTGTTCCGTAAAATAAATATAAAGGCTTATATGTAAGCATGTTTAATTAACTCCAATAAACTCATGGCACCTGTTCTCATGCGGTGAATAGGGACACTTCCCGCCATGTGGCTTGGGAGCTTGTTTACCGCAGTAACGACAGACAAAGCTCTTTTTGTTTAGCTGTTCTCGTAGTTTTTTCATTTCAAGCCGAAATACGGCCATCATATTTGCAATTTGAATATCATCATTTAAATCTAAATCCTTTTTCATAATTACCCCTTTCAAACATTGTTATATACAACTAAATTATTTTAATAAAATATTGATTTTGTGTAATATTTTTCTTTGCATTTAATTAAAATATGTTATAATAACCATAATAAAAAACGAATCGATTCGTTTTTTATGAAATCACAAAATGTGCAATAACCAATTCCCCCGCTTTTGCGGAAAGGATTTGTATATTTGAAAGTGAGGTTAAAATGTGGCTCTTATCAATGAATGCAGAAATAGTTGGCAGAGCAATGTTCAACCTCAATCCACTAACTGAGCTTCGCCCCCGTGTCGAGGCTCTTTTTTTATTTTAAAGGAGCAAATATGAATATTGAAAAAATAAGGAAGTTAAACGATCAACTGTGCAAAACTTTTATCGGTGGAAAAGTACTTTTGACCGCAGGTATTTATGAGTTAAACGATAATGACCGAAACGAACTTTTGAAACAAGTTCAAGAATTTGATAATTTTACCGAGGATAATGATCCATACCATGAACACGATTTTGGGGCAATAAATTTCAAAAATGAAACGTACTTCTGGAAAATTGACTACTATGACTTAGACTATTTATGCTTAAGCCCTGATATATCGGATGAAAATGTCACAAATCGTGTCTTAACCATAATGCGGGGAGATGAATATTAATGTTTGCATATAGACAAGGTATGTTAGACAGTCTTTGCGGTATATACTGTTCAATCAATGCCGTACGTTTATCAATTAGCGGGATAGCTTGTTTTTCTGCTCGTTCTTGTTTTGAAGAAATACTTTCTGATTTATCAAAACAACGGAAACTTCTGTTTGTACATAAATTCGGTTCAAGTTCCAAAGCAATAACAAGATATCTTGATGTATTACAGGCTAAATTAGCCCAAGATGTAAAAATCAGTTATTCAAAACCGTTTATCAATGTAACCCGTAAATCAACTATTATAAAAAAGTTATCAATATTGTCTCAAAAACCCAATACAGCAATTATTATCGGCATAAGCGGAAAATATTACCATTGGAGTTTAATAGATAAAGTAACCGAAAATCGGATTTATCTCAATGATTCCCTATATTTAAAATATCTTAATATAAACAAAATACCCAATCTTTACCAGTTAAACACAAATGAAATATTTGTTATCAAAGCGAAGGTATGTAAATGAATAAGAATGCACATTCTTTAACATTTTCTTTGAAATAGGCAGAAAATATAGCGGTCTGATTTTGGTTAAAAGAGCAAGAATGAAAAAATGTTAAACTTTGTTCGGATTACAAACTTTGTTTAACATTTACAACGCTTTTCTACTTCACCTCAAGATCTTTCATATATTTGCCATAATTTGCCAGAGCGTCGTTCGTTTGCTCAATGATTGCAGCAACTTTCTTCTCCGCAAATCCGAAAGGCACGGCGGTTTTAATCAAATCGCTGTCGGTAATATCCGTTCCTTTGCCATTAACCATAGATGTCTGTTCTCCGTTGATACCCTGCGAAGGCGTTAAATCATATGCCGGCGTCATTTTCCAGTTGTTGTCTCGATCCAACATAAAAGAGAAGTTTTTCGAGTGATCATCTTTGTTACCTGCTTTGACGTTAAAAATCATCAGTCGAACCATTTTCTCCACTTCCCGAATATCTTTGGTAAGTATTGAGGTTAGTTTTAATAAACCATCATAGTTAATGCTGGATGTTCGGTGGTTGGCATGCAATAACCCGCAGGCCGTATGAATATGCACCTTTTGATTGCCAATCCGGTCAAAACGTTTGACGCCGAAATGACCGACGCAGTTTTTTGAGGGAAACAAATACGTTTCCGGCATTTCAATACCGGCGTCTTTGGCCATCTTTGAGTAAACATATTCCTCAGCGCCGATGTTTTTATTATCAAGAGATGAGGCAAACTTAATCAGCCACGGGCTATAACCCGGCTCAGCCAAGTTCCCGTGAATAAGCGTTTGCTTATCATCTGAAACCAAAGCTACAATCTTCGGGCGTGCTCCACCTGATGAGCCGTTAAGTGTTAAAAGCTTATCAAGAACCTCCGAACTCTTGCCTGCCAAAATATGATTAGCTTCCAAGCAAAGTGAATCCAGTTCGATATTGCCGACAAATTCACTGTCATTTTCAGTGATGGGTTCATATTCCAATGCCCCCATAGCATTAAGCCCAATCATGGATAAACGCTGTAAAGGCGTGATTTGTTGCAAACTCAAGCCTTTTTTTTGTAATTGTCGGTCTAAAAGCAGACAACCCCAACCGTCGGGCAAACTATCATTAAACACGCCGAAAAGACCGTCAAAGGTTTGTTTGGTGTCTTCAAATATTTGCGATTTGAGCGGCAGCATAAAAGGGGACAAATTTATTCCGGTTGCAATAAACTCCGGTGAATATTCAAAAAAGATATGTGGTGCTTGTTCTTCTAAAATCCCGACAAAGTGCCGCTTGCCGTAAGCGTTCAAAAAAACATTCAATCTCATTTGATGCTCCCCCGCTTGCGCTTTTTCTCTTCTCTGTTCTCAAACAAACTGCCGCGCGACGCATTGTCAGCAAACAAGGCATCAAAGTCTTCCAAACAGCCCAAAGCTAAGGCTATATCAATCAGCGACTTAAGCGAAATCTCACCGGTTCGTTCAAATCGCTTAATACTTCCCAAACTAACACCGGAACGCAACGCCAAACCTTCCTGTGTCAGATTTTGCTCCAAACGCTTAAACTTGGCTCTCTCAGCAATCTCTTGCATAACCTCTTGCTGTGATTTCAATATAAAAGACAATATATTATCTCCAAATATAATTATATATCATTTACGGATATTATATTATCTGTTAAAATAAAAGTCAAGAACGCAATTCCCCGCCGAAATCACATTTTTCAAAGGAAAGATTTTATTTATTTATTCCATATCTTCATTGTCATTTTGTTTCATCAATTCTTCCAAGGTTTTTCCTTGATATACCCATTTATCTATTCCCCAATAAGCCCCTGACTTTGTGCATCTTTGCTTTCTTGTTTCAATTTCTCTTGTAATTGGAGACAATCGCCATTTCTTTCCTTCAAACTTTACTTCTTTGTCAGCAACAACTTCAGCCTTAATGCTTTCATCATCATAGTAAGTAATAAATTTTCCTATCAAATTTATTGCACCAAAAGAAAATCTTGAGGAACCGTTTTTCTTTTCTATTGAATAGTTATTAGAATTTTTCAAGTTTTCCGACACAGGTAATACATTATTAGTTATTAATTTTGTTAAATAAATCGCTCTTTCTTTTATTTGGGTTTCTCCCCAAGAATCTTTATCTATAATTTTATCTTTTGAAATTTGCATACCTGATTTATTAATATAGATATCTTTTTTATTAACAAAAGAACTGTTTCCAAGTTCTTGATTATGCCTAATTAATGTAAGATTTCCTATATTGTTTAAATAACTATCATAAATTCGTTGATAGTCATCCCCTAACATGTCCCTCCAATTATCGTTAAGTGTCTGAGGCATTATATGTTCTATTTGCAAATATGTATCATTCTTAGGACGACATCTGGTAATACTCTCTTCTATTAGACTAAATATAAATTTACAAATTCTAAGATTATAAAAATTTGAATCCTGATTAGTTAAATAAGCAAGCAATTCATTATCATTAGGTAATCTTAAAGCATACAATTGGTTTGATAAAATTGATAACATCTTATCCTTTTTAGAAGATGCTGTAATTAGTTCATCAAAAAAACTTACTAATAGCGGGGCATTTTTATTTTCTCCTTGTGTAAGACGCAAAATTCTTCTACGGGTTATATAAATAAACACAGCGTCCAAAATAGATAAACAATCATCTGAACTTAGTTTGCCCTCTGTCTGTAAATGCAAAATACCTAAAATAAAGGAATAAAAACCTGAAGATTCAACTGTTTTTAAATCAGCGATTTTTGCATCAATTCTTTCATCTCCACTTGATTTGTATCCTGCCAAAACAGAATAGTTATCTGAATAAAGAGCAAGTTTTTCTATGAGCGTTTCAGTTTCGGCATTTTCAAATAATTCTTTAAAATCATGGTAAAGTTCTTTGTAATTCGTTTCTGTCGCTTTTTTATAACTAAAGGTCGCTTCTAGTTGCATATAGTCTCTTATAAATGAGGAAACAGAAAAACTATCATCAGGTCCTGCTAAATTTTTTTCTATTTTTAACCAATAATTATGATACAATGTATCCTGCTTTGCGGCTGTCTTTCCTAACAACAAATAATTTCTTACCAAATCGGCCAAAGATAATGGTTTTCCAAGAGAATTCATTGATTCAAAAATCTCTTGGGGCTTTTCCCATTTATTACGTTCTGGTTCTAATTGAATTGTAACAATATTAAAATTAACCAATCCTTTTACAATTAGATCATTTATTTCAGTTTGCTCTAATTTTTCAAGCCTTGATTTAAAAAATAAATAGTTAGAATAGACAATAGATTTTTTATCTTTGTCGCTTAATTCTTCTTGAAGAACTAGTTTTTTATATGCTCCCCAATCATTTTCAACCTGTTTCAGTTTTATTTTGTATTCAACATCATTTCCTGAAACGTTGTTATTTCTTAAATATTTAGAATCTATTGTCTTTTTCAAAATTTCATCTTGTATTACATCCCTTGCAGCAATCAAAAATAACATTGTTGTTGTGAGGCGTTGTTGTCCATCAACCAGAATATATCGGCTGGGCTCTCCGAAAATTTGAGACCGCTCTTCATAAAAAATAATTGTTCCAAAAAAATGCTGAGTATTAGGATTATGTGCTACTTTTTCAATATCTCTGTAAAAAGTGTCACACATTTGTATATCCCATTCATAATTTCTTTGATAAGGCGGAATAAAAAAGGTTACATCGTTATTTGATAGTAACGGGATGATTTTATTATCTCTACTCTGCATATTTTTGTACCTTCCAACAATCTATAACAAACACTCTAGAGAAGAATTACAAAACATTCAACAGTAATCGTTATAAAAGTCCCCAATATTAAAATATGTTTTTCGGAAGATTTAAGATATATTTTACGTGCACAGTAAAACATTAAATAATTTATTATAAAATAAGATATAAAATTATTTATTTACCAAAAATTGATTTTTCACAACACGCTTACATTTCATCAAAGTATATAAAATTAGAAATCATTTTAGAATAACCCTTCCGCCAGTTCTTCCACCGTTCTGTAATTATCCAAATCATCCGGTTGGTAGCGGCGGAGATTTTTGAGTATCTGCAAAACCAGTCGTGTCGGAATGTATTGCTCTTCCGGTGGTTGCCGGTAGGAATAATCATAGCTAATAACTTTCCTATCTTTAATAAATGAAATACTGCTGTAATCACTATTGTGATGCCTGCGGTAGTGGATTAACGGATAACCGTGAAACATAAAGCCGTTGTCCCAGAGTTTCACCAGATTCCCGATACTGATTTTATCTACCACGTAACCGTAATACGGGCAGGCAAAGCTCGTAATGATAATGCCATCAATAATAACCGAGGCATAAGGTGTCCCCAGTTTGAATTTTTGCCGATTTTCCCAAATCTTATCAAAATGTTCCAGAAACCACTCTCGGCGTTGCTGCTTTTGTTGCTTTATATATTCTTTGACTATCGGCAGGTTTGTCCGCTTAAAATTATTCATTTCCTCATTTAAGTATTCAATTTTGGCCTGATAATCACTGAGTATTTTGTTGTATTCTTCTTTATTCATCTTAAATCCTAACATTTTCCACGGCGTTAGCGAGCATTTGGTCGTTATAGTTAAAATAATGCTGGGTGGTGCTGATGTTCTTATGATTGGCCAGTTTCTGCACAATGCAGATATTCACGCCGGAATTGACCAGTTTGGAAACAAACAGATGCCGTCCCAAGTGGCTCGCGCCCTGAATGTTGAATTTCCGGTAAACCGAAGCAAACAGACGGCTGATACTGGCGCGGTTGTAGGGCTTATTGAGCTTTTGGCTTGTAAATAAATAAGTTTCCGGTGTCAGTCTGTCTTTCCACTTTCGTTGCAAATACTTCAAATATTCGCAAAATTCCTTCTTCATTTGGCTGTTCATATAGTAGGAGCATTTGTTTTTGCCTTTGTTTTTGTCGTAATCCAGGCAAATCACGTCTTTGATTTTGAAGTTGTCGGTAAAAACGTCTTTAACCTGCAAGTAGGCAAAATTGATAGAACGCATACCGTTCAGGCTGCACAAAAACATCATCCGGATTTGTTCGGCGTGTTTCATTCCGCTGATATAGGTCAGAATATCCTTGATTTTCTTATCATCCACAAAAACGTCATTGGTCATCTTATTTTCCTTTCACAACCGCCTGATAAAACACTTTGTAACTCAACCCTTGGGTTAAAACTCCGATACCGCCCTGGCACTGCCAGCCATCCTGAAGGTATACGTTCACATATTCCACCAGCTTGTCTATGCTTTCGCTGCAAATAACATCGTATTCCATAACGGCCTCCTAGTATTCATCGGCATACATAACGCTCAAAACGCGATTGGTAATCTCCGGATTAGCGGCATCCGGCGAGGCAAATTCAAAACTGCGGTCATAGTAATCAATTTTCCAGAATATCTTCTTGCCCTTAAAATCAAAAGCCCCGAAATCGTGTTCGCCATACGGATCATCGCCTTCGTTGAAATCTTTAAAAATCCGCACTTTGTTAAGAATTGTGACAACGTCCTGCGGCATATTGGCACGGATACCGGCGGTTAAAACAAATGTTCCGAGCGAGGGATTAGCTCTGAAAGCATCGTTTAATGCGGCAATTCGGGCAGCATTACTCATCGCTCTTCTCCTCCAACAAACGGACGCAGAGGTAATCGGTTAAGCCATCCTGTTCGGCGGCATAATCCCAAACGGTTTTGCTGTGCTTGTTTTTGATATTCGGATCGGCGCCGTTATCAATCATAAAATCCAAAACCCGAAGTCGCATCATAGCCTGCGGATGTTTTACGATATAAACAAACGCGGTATTGCCGAATTTATCCTGAGCGTTGATATCCGCTCCGGCCTTGAGCAAAACCGCCAGTGTCTGGGGCGAACTGCGGTGCTTGGCAGCAATGATAAAAGGTGTTTCCTCATATTGATTGCGGGAGCTGATATCGCCGCCGGCCGCCAAAAATTTTTCAATTACTTCCGGTTCATAGAATTCCCGGCATGTCCACATAAAAGGCGTCCAACCGTGCTTGTTATAAGGAGCATTAACATCCGCACCGGCGTTGAGTTCAGCGTTAATCCGCTCCCAGTCCATAGCATAAAGCGCTTGCATTAAATTGCTGCTATCCATTTGAATCTCCATCAAAATCAACCAAGATTTAAAGATGGTGCCCGGGTTACCATGCCGGGATTCTCAAGTCAAGCACTTTTTTTAACATTTTTCATGTTAATGCTTTGATTCATCATCATTTATTTTAAATTCAACGGGTTGGGAAATGAAAAATGTTATAAAAAGAGACGATACAGCTAATTCACTACGGATGCTATTAGAAGATGTGGCATATAATTCTATATATATAAATTATTAAACTTGATCTTTTGATGTATAATTATCTTCCATATCTGTTTTTGCCATAATTGGTCGGATATCTTCTATTTCGCATTCTTTGTAAAATTCTTTTATTTCTTCAAAATTACTTATAGGATAACTAAGCCCAAGAGCAACAGCCATACGTGTAGCATCAATATCTTTAAATTCAGTAACAAAGTTCTTATGATTATTGTTTATGCTAATATAGCGAAATCCTTGACAACGATCTCCCCCTTTATGATCTCCGCAATTTTTTCCCAACCATTTCTTTAGATCATTTTTTACTAGCTCTTGATAAAATGGTATAGAAATACCTCCTCCTCCGATAGCCATTGGTAGTGTTTCAAGCCATTCTCTGGCATTTGGATCTCTATTCCTGTACGTAGGATATAAAACGCGTGTATAACATGTTATTACTTCATTTTTATAGTCCGCTATATCTGCTTGTTGTTGCTTTTTCATTTCCTCAATAATTAAATATTCATCTTGATTTGTTATTATTTTTCCAATACTTTTCTCTTGAATTTCTTTTTCTTTATTTTCAGCTATCTCAAGTAACTTTTCTTTGTATTTGGTCAGAGTTGCTTGGTATTTCTTTGTACCTAAATGTTCAACTTTAGACTTAAAGAAGGAATATGCAATATTCCCCATCTCATCTTCTTTAACTCTAAATGTACAAATATCAAGTGTTCCCGCACCAACATCAGATACACAATATAATCCTTCATGAGAAACATCATTACATCTAACATAAGATTGAATAGAAGCAATAATTTCGGGAACTATATTTAATTCTGTTTTATCATCCTCCAAAACTGTGCTTTGTTTGTGTATTTCTGATGAATTAGATAGATAATATGCCTCTTTCAATATCTTAAGAAATTTAGCATTATCCCCCTCATTATTAAATTGAACAGAAGGAATACCTAAATTTACCTGCCAAATAATGTTTTTATTCTTAACAATATCATCATTTCCATGCTTTTTCAAAAACCAATCTTTTGTATAACGTATGATTAATGCAATATAAGCACGAAAATAAAAATCTGCCCCAGTTTTCCCCTCAATAAAATTCAATTTCAAATTTGTATGATTGTATGCTTTGTTATACTTTGGTAAGGAGAAAATACCTTTAGTCTCACTTAGATATGTTGGGATAAGATATTCTTGCCCTTTTATACCATAATCAGCAAAATCTACTATATAAAAGGAATCAGAATCTGCATATACCTCTTTAATTACCGCCTTTGTTGTTGAAGTACCAATATCCAAACCAATGCATAAATCAATTTCACCATCAAGTATTGAAGTATTTTGTTGCATACCATCTGCATCAGATACAAAAATATCCTTATTTTTTTGCTTCTTATTTATATTTTTTACTATTTTTTTTTCAATTCTTCGCTTATGACGTTCTGTCGGCTCGACTTTCTCTTCCGTTCGCTCTTCTATATATCTTTTACCTTTAATAACTTTTTCAACTTTATATGTGCGGGTTATTTTAGATAAAGGCTCTCCTCGCTCTTTATCTTTTTCAATCCCTGAATCTATATTTTTTTCATCTAATCCGAGCATTTTATTTTTCATAGCTCGTAATTTTGCTAGAGTTTCATTATCCCAAATGCCCATGTTACACCGCCTTTACTAAAACCATGCATATATCATTTTTTTCGGGTTCAATTTTTTTATTTTTTTCAATTTTTAAAAGCTTATCATCTATCTTCTGTTTCAAAATTGTAAATTTACCTTCTAATGCTGGAAGCATTCGTTCATTATGACTATCAATGTACTTTTGCCTTGTTTCATAATATTGAGCTTCTTTTAATTTAAAATGACGTTGTAATGTAGCTTTTTGCATTTCTGCTTTATCAAAGTTCTGGTTTTCAATATCATCCACAACTTTTTCGTAACATAAAAAATTAGTTACCATAATATCATCTGCTATTTGGCTTAATTCTTGATAATTCAGATTTGTTCGCTCAACCCACAATCTACCTTTATTTAACGCTTCAAGAAGAATCTTTTTAGCTTCGTCGCTTGATAAGCTTTGCCCATTATCAATATTTCTACCATTAAATAGTAATTTTTCATAAGAAATTACGCCCTCAGCAGACATAAGTGATACGCCTATTAAGAATAGCCCTTTATTTTTACTATTTTCTACTTTAATAACTGAAGTTGGGGCATAATTATTTTTGACATCTGTACTGCGCAAAAATCTCACTATTGAATGGAATTGATTTATAATTTCTACATTTCCTTTTGTTTTCATCACAACATTATTTGTAAATATGCAAGGAATGTTCCCATAATCACGCAAAAATAGGCTATTGGTACTTAGATTATTCTTACTACAATAGTCCTCATAATCTAAGCGAAACGCGGAATCTACACTAATTTCATACTTTCCTTCTATTGAGGTTGTTGTTATTGTTGTATTTTTATAAAGTTTTGTTAGTGTGTCTATTACGTAATTTGCTATATCTGTTGCGGTTATTATATTATCTTCGTCTTTTGCTTTTTGTATCTCTTGCAAGACATAATCACCATAGGCTGTTAATTGTGACGCCTCTTCCTCCAATTTATTGTTTTGTTCTTCTTGGTTTATAATTGCTCTACGTGTTTGTTCTATTCGTGCATCTTGTTGTTCTGGTGATAATAATAGCAAATCTATTGTTAACTTTTTAAAAATATCACCTAAAATAATTTCAAAGTCTCCTAGTGCACTTGTACAAATTTCAAATTTTCTATATAATTTATCATAAATTCTTTTATCAATAGTCGTGTCATGGAGCATATTCCAAATAAGTATTTTACCATTTTTTTGCCCAATACGATCTAGACGTCCAATTCTTTGTTCAATGCGCATAGGATTCCAAGGTAAGTCGTAATTAATCAAAAGCCTACAAAACTGTAAGTCAACACCCTCACTACCAACTTCAGATGCAAGAAGTATTCTCTGTGTATCATCTTTTTCAAATTTTTCTAATATTGTGTCTTTATCCTTTACCTTACCTGAAATAACCAGCCCTTTTATCCCATCTGTTTCCAATCGTGTTTGCAGATATTCTAAAGTAGATACAAAAGATGAAAAAAGTACAATCTTATCATTTGGGTACTCTTTGCTAATTTCTCTTAGAACCTTCAGTAATCTTTGATATTTTGTATCATTATCGTATAAGGTTTGAAAATCTTTAATCTGTTCCACCGTATTATAAATTTTATTCATGAAATCTGAAATTTCTATTTTTTCAAACTCAACATCTCCATCATCATAATACAGACTATCTATCCGTTTTTTCCATAACATAAGTGATGCATATATACAGCTAGACATCATCCTTTGCGGCATACATAATAAAAATTTAGCTAAATGTTCATTTCCCATTTGTTCTGCATATCTGCGAACTGTATCGGATATTGCATCATATATTTTATTTTCTTCTAGTGTCATTTTAATTTCTTCGGGAATTGCCTCACGAGTAACACGATATTCTTGAATATCTCTTTTTCTTGTGCGATTAATTATGTATCCAAGAGAATTTATGCTATCAATCTCGTAAGCAAAATGATGCAATCTTTCTTGAGATATATTTGGATTTTCTTCTATTTCCTCTTGTATCACACACAGTTGTTTACTGTTATTGAACAACCCTAATATATCTTTTTCATGAACTTCTTTTATTAACTCTAAAACATTATCTCTATTAAGTTTCTCAGCCAATAATCCGTCACGCAACTTGATTAAGGGTTTATTAATTTCAAGGATTTCATCAAAAGCATTTGTGTTTACATATTCTCTAGAAAAATTGATTGGATCCAACAAACTAACCAAAGATAGCAAGTCATCAGATTTGTTTTGTATTGGTGTTGCTGATAGAAATACTGCATATTCTGATATCTCTCTCAAAGATCGTGCTATTTTGTAAATCTGTGTTTCAGGGTTTCGTAAATAATGAGCTTCATCAATTATTAATAAATCAAATATTTTTTCACCTTTGTCAGCTAAATCTTCAAATGTTTGCCGAACTATATTTCCTTTATCTCTTTCTGTATCTTCTTTATTTTTTCTTTCGCTTTTAGACCTAGTAACTAGACCTTGACGACTACATATTAACGCAAATTCATCTTCATCATTGTCTTGAGATATCGCTAACAATTCTTTAGCATCTACAATTTTCGCAGTAACGCCCATTTTCTTCTTTAATTCATCTTTCCATTTTTGGCGCAAAACTCCTGGACAAATAATTAGTAATTTTTTAAAATTAAAACGTTGTTTCAACTCTGTCCATATTAAACCAGCTTCAATTGTTTTACCTAAACCAACTTCGTCTGCAATTAAAACACTATTTGAGGCAGAATTAATGATCTTCATTACAGGCTTAAACTGATGTGCATAAAAATCTGTATTGGTTGTTCCCATACTGTAGAGCATATCATTTAAATTACCATTCAAACGAATTTTTGTTATTTCTCGGCGAACATCTTCAACTGATTGAAATATATTTTTTGAAATAAGTGTAGGTAAATCATCGTATACACCATTTTCTTCACAAAGTTGTAAATAACTTTCTGGATATTGAGTAACTTGCTTATCAAAATTTACAGACCAAAAAATGCGGTTGTTTTTAATGACTTTTTTCAGTAATGTTCCTTGTTTTAAAGGGTTCGATCTTAAATGAACCTTATCACCGATTTCCATATTCCGTTTATTCCTTTTAGAAAGTCTATTTTGTATTATGATGTTATCTTATTAAATAGAGTTTAAAAATCAATAAATACCCTTATAAAGCACAAGGACTTTAAATGAAGGTATTGATTGAAACGATAACCAGCCGCAGGGGATATAAAAACTTTGCCGATGAGGCGGAATTAGATGACTTTCTGGCACAAAACCATAACAAAATCACCGGTTATCAAATTTTACAGGAAGATGATGATGCTGTTATCCGCAGCGATTTACAGGATTTTGCCGGGGACTGTAAAAGTTTAATGATGAAAATTTATCAGTATTGGCTTAATAATCTTCATCAAAACAAAAGATATGGAAAACTAACCCTCGCAACTCAAAGTTTACTCAATGCCATGGCCTATATTGAAGAGTGCTTGAAATAAAATCAGTTCTTATATAAAACGGCGCCGTTATCCAAAAGTAAATTGGCAATATCGGGCTCTATACGCTCCAAGGCCAGCATTAATGCGGTTTTGCCCTGACAATTAATCCAATTGACATCACAGCCCTTATCAATCAGCATTTGCAGTACGGTTAATTTTGTTTCATTATCCATATTTTCGTTCAAAATCACAGACATAATGGCGTTAAAGCCGAAAATATCCGTTCTGTTAATTTCGCTGCCTTGTTCTATAAGAAATTCCAAAGGCTCTTTATCGGAGCAAAAATAACAGGCAACCAGAAATAAACTGGCACGGCGGTGGTTTATCGGCATATTGATATTAAAATTTTCCGTTTTGAGTAATTTCTTTAATGAGTTAACGTTATCAATATCTAGTTCATCCGTGCATTCCGCCTGATCAATCGGGTTAACCGGCATATTTTGCAATCTCTCTTCCAGTTTCTTTATTTTCTCTTGCATTTCAGCCGCTTGGTCAATAGGGATAAATCTGGAGTAGCATTCGTTCTCTGAGTTATAAATCAACATAAAATCTCCTTTGTCTTTTTGTTATAAAGATATTTATCCGGCAAAGCGGTGTTTTGTTGTTTGCAATAAAAATACCCTGTAACCAATCGGCCACAGGGTATTTTGCGCTACGGATTAAATACTAAAACTTATATTGAGCGTTAATCAAGCCGGTATGATCCTCGTAATCCTCACGGAATTTACCTTCATAACCAAGCGAAAGTTCGACGTTATCGTTAACTTCCGCTGTTACGCCGGCACCGAATTCCATACCGAAACGGTCAAGAGCTTCGCCTTCAACCGCATAAGCCGAACCATTGGCCAAAGTTACGACCGAATTAACATCATCGTTAAACAGGTCGTATGTCGCGGCAATACGGGCTTCCGGTTTAATGTTCATACCGTTGGACAATTCCCAAGTCTTGCTGACTTTGGCGCCGATAACACCGGTCAGGATATCGCTGTCGTTTCCGGAGACCTTTTGGTCGGCAGAATCTTTGTAAGCGTCCTGTTTGATGTGAACATAACGCAAGCCTACTTCCGGTGTAAAGCCTAAGCCTTTAACCTGCATATCATAACCGGTCATAGCCTGTAAACCAAAGGTTTCAACATCATAGTCAGCTTTGACGCCAACGCCGGCAACATTCTTGTCTTCGGAGTAATCAGACCAGCCGTAGGTAGCAATACCGTTTACATACCAGTTGCTTGGTTTGTATTCACCGTACAAAATTGCCGTGTGTGTATCAACATCCGTATTCCTCATAAAGCCGTCAATATCCGTATTGGTGTAAGCGTAACCGATACCAATCTTCGTATCATCGGTTACGAATTTCTCGGCACCGAATGCAACACCGGCAGAATCTGCATCAAAACCTTTGGCTTTGGAAGTGTCGTCCAGCTTGGATTTGTTAAACATTCCCTGAACCCACATGGCTGCACGTTCAAAAATGTTATCACCAGATGACATACCTTCGCCGCCGGTTGAGATTGACCCGCCGGTTAAACGTGTGCTGACCGCTCCGAATACCTGATTTGCAGTTTCAGTCTGGGTTTTCTGCACCATCGGCGCAACTTCCGGAGCAACCGCAGTTAAAGCAGCCACATAAGCCTGTTCGTTATTCTGCGACAAATCGTTTAAGACCGAAGCAACCGCTTTGGCATTGTCGCTTGCTGTTGATGATTGTACCAACGTATCCCAGGCTTCCGCAGTTGAGGCATTGTTAACCGAACCACCGGCATCAGCTACGACATCAGAGGCTGAGTTTTCATAGGTAATGTCAAAGTTCTTACCGTCTTCTGAGGTTACCTTATAACGGTTATTGGAAATCTCATTGGTAAAGTGATTGTCTACATTGCCTTTCAGCAAAGCCACACCTTCCAAAGTCTGGCCGATTTCCATTTTCTTGGTAATGTTCAAGGCCAGTTTGGATCCTTCTTTACCGGTAATATTGGCGGCTTGCAAGGAACCGTTACCACTGTCGGCAATTTCCAGCTTCAGCGTTGAACCGGAATTAAATGTTGCATCGCCGTCAATAACCGCATTATTCAACCCGACGTTCATAACGCCGCCGCTTGTCATATTGACATCGCCGGTAATCTTTCCGCTGTTTGAATTAAAGTTAAGCGTTCCGTTGCCGTTCAGGCTGGTGTCCAATGTTCCGGAAATATTCAAAATTGCCGCGGAACCGAGCTGAGCCGTTGTCGGCGTTTGATCGTTTCCGCCATAGATTCCCAGGGTGCTGCCTTCGGCAATATTGATTGTACCGCCGTTAATATTAACGTTTTTACTGCTGGAAATTTCAGCCTGTTTACCGGTAACGTTGATTGTTCCGCCGTTGATATTCAAATCATACGCCGGATATTCATCGGGCTTGTAATCAGCAATATTGTTAAGAATGGTATCAGTGCCCTTCATATTGATGGTACCACCGGTGATATTAAATTCTTTGCGGGCATATAATCCGGTTTCAACAGATGTATCATCACCCATAAGGTTAATCTCACCACCGGAAATGTTGATATTTCCGTCCCAAGCATTCATTTCCGTATTGGTCAGCTGCATTTTTCCGCCGCTGACATTCAGATTCTCAAATCCGTCTGATGAAACATTGGTGTGAATAAACTCACCACCTTTAATGTTAAGGTTTTTGATGCCGATTTCACCACTAGGCTCTTTTTCCTCAAAAGCATCTTTTATTTCCTGAATTGTACCGCCTTCAAGATTAACATTACCGTTTTGAGCCATAAATTCGGTATCGGTGATTGTTCCGTTTTTAATGGTAATACTCCCGTTTTCAGATAAAACAGTTCCTCCGTCGGAAGTATACGAGCCGCCGTCAATAATGATTTCTCCGGCTGCACTTAAGTAGGAATCTTTCAAAGTAACTTCAGAGTTTTCCAGTGTAAGATTACCATCAGCCCAAACGCCGTAGTTATCCGGTGCTTCAGTAGAAGAGGTTGAACTGAGATTCGTATCTTTAATGGTAATGTTGCCGTTGGCTTCCAAATCCGAATCATTCATGGTTACGGTTGCGCCATCCAACAATATATTGGAGTTATTGGGCTGGTCATCGGCATCATTTCCGGCTTCCAAAACGCTGTTTTTCAAATCCAGTCCGCCCAAAACCGTAATATCATGTTCTGTTTTGATATTAGAAGTTTCAATATTTAATGAACCTTCTTTTTCTACTTTGATTGATTTGTAGTAATATGGTTCATCATCCATTCCCTGATTGCTGATCGGGGTTTGAGAATCTGCAATCAAATCTTCTCTTACCTGAGAAAAAGCATTATTGGCAGAAAGTAAAGCCACTAATGCCGTTGTAATTAAAAGTTTATTTTTCATACGATTAAACATCCTCTTTTAACCAGTTAAAGAAAAACCCGCTTTTCTTTGAAAGGCGGGCGGATGTTCAGAAACCGTATATACTCAAACGGCTCGGCTTATTTGGCTGAGCCTTATTCACCGACATCCGTCCAGTAGACAAGAAGTCGGCACAATTTTTAAGTCGTGTGCACACGACTGAGTATATGAAAGGGTTTCTGACGCCCTAAGCAGTTTCCTGCTCGTTTTTACTCTATAAAGTAAATGAGTTAGAATCAAGTTAAATCATCAAAAACCCTCTGGAATTTTTATAAATAAGCCTTTATAGTGCTTTTTATAAGAGGTTGAAATTTATGTTAAAACTGTTTGCTATATTATTTTTGCTCAGCGGCTGCGGCAGTATTGCCGTTCCGCCGGTGTATGTTTATAAAAAAATCCCGACAAGAGACTTTACGCTTGCCAGTTGGCAAAAAATAACCGATCCCTTCGGAACTTATAAAATATACATTGAAGGAGACGGTTATGCTTTTAATGCTCACGGCCGCGCCACGCAAGACCCGACACCTAAAGGAATACTCATGCGGGAATTGGCCTTTGGGGACGATTCTCCTAATGTCGTTTATCTTGCAAGACCATGCCAATATATTAAAAGTCCGATTTGTTCTAAACGTCATTGGACAACTGCCCGTTTTGCACCGGAAGTTATTAACGCCGAATATGAGGCAATTAAAAATATTGCCGGCGACAATCCGGTTATTTTAATTGGATTCTCCGGTGGGGCGCAAGTTGCAGGCTTGATAGCGTCAGCCAAACCGGGCTTAAATGTCAAAAAAATCATAACCATTGCCGGAAATCTTGATCATCTGGCGTGGACACAATATCACAACCTGCCGCCGCTTAATGAATCAATGAATTTGGAAAGCTACCGTAAACAGTTCGCCAGAATTCCGCAAATCCACTATGTCGGCAGTAACGATGAAGTCATGCCGCCGTTATTGGTGCGTGATTTTGTCGGTAAAGACACGAGAGTTTTTGAGGTTAGAGGAGCAACCCACAATTCCGGCTGGGAAGAAATTTATTCTCAAATCCGGAATGAAAAGTGATTTTCGGACAATTAACGGATAAATATCTATGTAGCAAATAGCTATAAATCTCATCATATTAATTTGTCTTTAGAGGGAATGCCTAAATTGCATTCCTTTTTTATTGAAGCTGTCAAACTCCTTTCAGCTGATTTATTTTCTTTCTATTTTAAAGGAGAAACAAAGGAGCTATTGTTAAATTCCCGTCTATTATAATAGCTATTTTATTTTCTATTATAATACTATTATAGGGTTCTAAAATCACTCTCAATCCCTTGCTACACAACACATTCCGCAAGAAGCAAAGGAAATAACGGTTTCTATTTCGGAAAATAACGACTTCCGTTAATGGAAATAACAGTTTCCACCGGTGGAAATAAGAGTTTCCGTTTCAAGAAAACCGGAAATAATGGTTTCCGATACCTAAAACAGGTGGAAATAACGATTTCCGGCAGGGATTTTGTTCAAATGAAAAACAGACTTTCTTCTTCAATAAATATTTGTGAGACAAATTTTTATGAGGAGAAAACATGAGCAAAAGCAAAGCTGAGCTATCCATAACCAAACGTTTGCTATTGGATTTCATTAAATACAAAACCAACAATAACCATACATTTTTCATGGGGAACGATAAAATCGCTGCCGCTCTCGGATTGACGGTTAATTCCGCCAAAGTGATGGTAAACGAACTGATCCGCGAGGGATACCTTCTAAAATCTACGGACATCCACGGCCGCAGAGTGTTAAGCCTCTCTGGCAAACCCTACTTAACCATTTCTTGCGTCGATTTAAGCAACATAGATAAACGCATCCTCGCCCAAGAAGTCCTCAACTGCCAACGCGACGCCGAATATTACAAACAACAATACGAACTAGAAAAGGCTAGGGCGGATAGACTAGCGAAGGAGATGGGAAAAATAAAATTAAGTTCTTTATAAAGTAATTTTTTTTATAAATTCTCTTAATGTTTCTCTATGTACTTTGAGTTTTTGGGCTATTTCATTTTTTGTATGACCTTTATTTAGCATGGTTATAATTACATCTTCATATCCAGAAAGTTTTAATTTTGAGTTTTTTGCCCCAAAGGGGCGACCCAGTTTCATTCCGTTTGCTTTTCTTGCAGACAAAGCATCTCGAGTACGTTGAGATATTAAATTTCTCTCTATTTCAGCAGCCAAACCAAATGCAAAAGCTAGTACTTTAGATTGTATTCCAGCATCAAGTCTAAAATTATCTTTGATTGTAATAACCGTTGCTTCTGTATTCATACAATAATGTAAAATGGCCATTACTTCTAATAGCTTTCTTCCCAATCTAGAAAGTTCACTTGCTATTACAATATCATTTGCATGTAATTTTTTAATTAATCTTCCAAGTTTTCGTGCTTTTAAATCCTTGGTAGCACTTATTGTTTCCTCTATCCATTTATCTACAATGATATTGTGTTTGTTACAATATTGTTGAATTTCCCATTTTTGATTTTCTGTTGTTTGCTTGTTTGTGCTCACACGAATATATCCATATATCATTAAAAGTCTCCATTATTAAGTTTTCTTAATAATGCACATAAAATGACGAAAATAAACGACCGTATAAATC